>Ga0163152_10001559_pt1 | contig 35934 bp, 27 predicted proteins | sample OliLakLV19MP8IB2_FD_148635 | JGI IMG/M metagenome (GOLD analysis project Ga0163152, IMG submission 148635) | Freshwater microbial mat bacterial communities from Lake Vanda, McMurdo Dry Valleys, Antarctica - Oligotrophic Lake LV.19.MP8.IB-2 | ecosystem: Environmental > Aquatic > Freshwater >...
GAATATGAAGGACGATTTACCATGTCACAGGAAAGGGGTTTGACCCGGGACCGACCCCTTTCCGCACTTGCTTTACTGGGAGAAAGGAAAGAAGACGGAGGCACAATAAAAAGCATATTACCAAGAACCGACCCCTTTAACGGGACTCGAAGCCACAGGCGGTGCGTTTCATCGTTTCCTTGATGAGACAGGCGACACAACTTTTTACACCCAGGCAGGACGAGGCCAAAGAATAACCGAATCAGAACCTCCCAATCCCAACCGCCACCTCGCCGTGGCGGTTTTTCATTTTGAACCAGCTGATGCCAATTTCAAACCGGCGGTTTTACACCGCTTTCACCCGGCCGTTCACACTGCACAGCCAAAGGGATTTCCTGCAATCACTTTAGGCTGGTCATTCAGCCTGTTTTGAGTCTTTTTGAATCGGAACTGCAGGTTTTGAAGTTCTTCCAAGTTGACTTTCCCAGCTGAGGATGGATGGAACGTTTTGAGAATCGGCAAGCCTGAGAAATTGAAATCCAATTCCTGCGTCGCCCTGAAACAAGGAGGGATGAAACGTTCCGCCAGGCTCTTTTCGTTCGAACAAATCGCGGGTTTTCCTGGCAATTGCCTTCTGATCAACGCGAATGCCGAAACTGTCTGCTGTCATCAAAGAATCGAGTGAGCCCGTCAGGCCACAACAAAGATTGGCAATTTGGGAAGGGCTTCTGGAGGTGGCCCCGGCTGCCAATTCGCAATCATGAAGACAATTGGGATCGGAAGAGTGCCTGGAAAACTTGATCCTGGAAAGCAACACTCCTGCCGACCCTGCGCACCAATTCTGCGCGAACGATTTTTTTCCCGCAAATCGCGACGGACGCAGATCAGGCCAATTTTTTTCAAACGAATCGAATATCCTATTCTCTGCCATTACCGCCTGCCCCACCGCATCAATCCAGATCGGATTTGGGGAACATTCGTGCAACTGAAGCAACGCAAAGCAGATTCCAGAGCTGCCATGGGCAAAACCGGTAATAACCTGGCCATCTGTAGAGAGCCAACTACATCCATCCCAATCCTTCGTTTTTTTCCTGCCCGCAAGGAGAAGACGCCCAAATGCATCTGCCTTTTCGAGGATGGAATCGGTTCCAACCATTCCATGAAGGGCGCAAAATCCTGCCAGTGTCCCGGCAATTCCACCTACAAAATCCATCGATTCAATCCGAGGATGGATCTGCGAAATTTGTTCAGCAAGTTGCCCCGCGGCGCATATAAAATCTGGACGCTCCAGAATGAACCCGAGTTGAGGAAGCGCGAACAAAATACCGCCCACTCCTGCAATGCCATGACCCCATTTCTGAGCAAGCAGTTGGATGGAGAGCTTATTTTTAAGTTTTGCAATCAGTGATTCGCAAACCAGGATTGCGCAGCGAGAATAGCTTTTTTCAGCAGTTTGACGGCCCAAAGCTGCCAAAAACCATGCAACCCCCAAGGTGCCTCCATAAAAATCATCAGGCATCGGCTCAAGACAGGCCATTGAGGATTGCTTTAAATTTTTCAATCCAATCCATGCGATTGAATTTTCCACTTGAATGGACTGTTTCAGCAATTGACGCCCGATCATGTCAGCTTTTTCCAAAAAGGCGGACGAAGTTAACTCTTCTTCCTTTGAAACGTCCTTGCGGGTTGCCGCAACTTTGGGAATGGATCCCGAATCCGAACGATCCAATGCTGATGCTATCTGAAGTGAATGCCTGATAAATCCTGATTGGATTCCGCATTCCACTTCGTTCATCTCGAAGATTCGTTTTCTTACCTGTTCAAAACTTGATAGCGGAAATCCAGGTGACAGTTCCCCGCCTTCGCTACCGAAGATGCTTTTGGAAGTGAGAGGGGCATAAAAAATTGGTACATCTCCGTTGATCAATGCCGCCAGTTCCTCTTTCAAAAAAACCCATAGCGGTCCGGGTTGATCCTCAGTGTAAAGACTTCGCCCCAGATGTTCTGCTTCGATTTGCCAGTCAACGCCGCTGACCAAAACCTTAGGAGCCCACAACCTGTCCAGCGCACGGCAATAAACCCTCGTGGGCCGAAAAATATAGCGCGAGGAACAATTTCTAAAAAAATCGAGTGGACTCCCATTCGCGAGCAAAGTGGATTTTTGTTGGGACAGAAAACCGTAAACGGCGCGAAATCCTTCTTCAATTGAACCGGCAAACGAGCTGGGATCCGCGGTTTCGGTTCCGCAAAACGGAGTGTTAAAACCAGACTGAATAGTGGCGAACCGGGCGTCGATGTGCATGCCATCAGTGTTGATTTTTTTCCACGCAAGTTCAGGAAAGGAGGTCAGTTTCCCTGCCTTGGCGCCGAGTGCTCCCAACGAAAACAACTGATTGTCGGGACCCAAAATCCAGTTGGGAAGAAGTCCCGTGTTCAGGACGGAATCCCACAACCTATTCCTTGCCAGATCATCGGCTGAGTGACCCGGCAATGGACCTTTTTCCGATGGATGAAAGAGGGCCTCCAGGTCGATCAAAACTGGATTAGCCCCCGATGCGATCACATTTTCGTGGTGAAGATCAGTACCGGAAAAAACATAAAGCAGAGCCAGCAGACCTCCCGCTTGAACGTAGAACGTTGAAAACTGTTCTGCCGTGTCACATGGCGAATGTGGCACCCATTCCATCCATCCATATCTTGGCCGCGAAAGAACTCGTACGTTGCGAAACCTCGGAACCTTTTTATGCTGATTGAACCAATTCAAAAAGCCATAAAAACCGTCCTCCATATCAAGGCAGTGGGGTTTGTAAATGATCTTAAACTGATTCTGAAACTCGAGAAGCAGAACTGACTGTCCGTGGCAGTGAGGGTCGGAAAGCGAGTCACTGATATTCTCCAAAACAGGTTTGGGAGCTGCCTCGGGAAAAACTATCTGGATATTCTGCCAATCGTTGAGGATGCGTTGGACCAGGTTTTTCGAATTGCAAAGCCAGAACTCCATTGTTTGCCCAATAAAACGGGCCATCAAAGGATACGTTTGCAATAATTGGAGAAAGCCTCCGGATTTTAATTGATGGATGAATTGCAGGTAAATGTCTGTCCCCGGCTCCTTTTGGAGCCGAAGCATGGACATGTCAAAAGTGTCGTAATATTTCAGCCTGAAGATACCGAATTCCTGTTGCAAAACCTTGGATGTTTGGAGTGCCAGACAGTTTAATAAATGCCGTTGCAGGCTGGAGAAGGCAGCCTCAGAAATCATCTCACAGCAGGAAGGCTCGAAATGACGTCGCAACTCGCGTGAACATTGGACCACCAAAGCTGAAAGACATTCCTCGAAGGGAACTGGTTCAGAAGGGCGAAATGCCTGGCCGATTTCAGCGGTGATTTCACAATCGGGAATTTCAAAAGCGATGTGAATATTGTCAATTCTCTGAATCCAGGCAGGAAAAACAAAATCAACGGAAGTTTGAAACCGAGTCTCCGGCGAAAGTAAAATCCGAGCCTGTTCAATCGAGATTCCATCAACCAGAAGTCTTCGATGAAACCTTGCGGGCGAAGAAAGAGCGACATTTTCTCTCCAAAGTTTCAATCGACTTTCAACCTGATCTTCGCGCGGTGGGGCTGATTCGGAGGCTGAAAGGGGTATATATTGCCGTCTTTCATTAATGGATAATGAACTCCAGAAAATCTCAGCCAATAGATCCTCGCTTGGAGAAGTTGTGTTCATAAAAAAATCCCGCACCGGAAAGGGCGCAGGATTTCAAGAACGGACCGGAAGACCAATACTACCAAGTGCCAATGCAACTACTGCAGGGTGTGGGGCTGTCATTGGCACAGCGGTCATCACTCCAGCTGCCACCAGCCACCTGGTCCAGTTGCGATTCGGAAAGCGCCTGGACTGTTGCAGGATCTTTCGGAAGGACAAAATACATATTCTCGGAGTCTTCCTCCAGGATGTGAATCGTGATCCCCTTGGGAATTTCGATGCCAGTCTCCTGGGACAGAACAGCAGAAGGATTTGTCAAAAGTTGTTTTTTGAAATCTGGATTTTGCCAGACTTTGGTGACGACGGCAGACTGCCAGTCAGCACGTTTCTTTTTGATCTCAGACATAAATTTTTAACACCTGGAACATTTCGACTTTGCGACTGGAAATAACCTCCTGGAAAGAGAGACAACTGACAAGGTGAAAACCTTAAGAATTTATAAAAACTATGGACTAAATTGATCTCGATGAGCCCGGAATGAAGGCTTCAAACCTGATTTGTTCGATATTCAAGACTGAGTTCGTTGCATCTTGTTTTGTCATTCCCCAATCATCACTCTTGGCATTCGGGTTGCAATCATGAGAGATGAATTTGATTTAGTCGTCGTGGGAGGCGGACCAAGCGGGAGTTCCCTGGCCACGTTTGTTGCTATGCAGGGCCACAAGGTGCTCTTGTTGGAGCGCGAACTGTTTCCGCGATTCCAAATAGGCGAATCGCTCCTGCCAGCCACCGTAAACGACATCGCCAGACTGCTCGGAATCCACGAGTTAATTAAATGCGCGGGGTTCCGCAAAAAACTAGGGGCAACATTTTATCGATGGGGGTCAGACAAAAACCCCTGGACTTTCAATTTCGGAACTTCAGCTGCCCTGGGAAATCCCGATGATGGATTCACCGTCTCAGCCTTCCAGGTGGAACGATCCCGGTTTGATCAAATATTGCTTGAGAATGCACAAAGCCACGGTGTCGAGGTTCGGACCGGCTGTCGGGCTCTGAATTTTCAGGAAGAAAATGACCGGGTGCAGGGTGTAAATTTTGAAGATAAAAATGGAATCCGGCAATTCGCACAAGCTCGATTTGTAGGCGACGCCAGTGGACATCAAAGTTTACTGGCTCCATCCGTTGGTTCACGTATTTATTCCGAGTTCTACCGAAATGTGGCTGTATTCGGATATTTCGAAAACGGAGAACGACTGCCTGAACCCGATGATGGAAACGCCCTTTTTGAAACTTTTTCAGGAGGCTGGTTCTGGTACATCCCGCTGAGCGCGACATTGACCAGTGTCGGGGCCGTATTGCCGGTCGAAAAAGCTGGAGCGCTTAAAAACGGGCATGAGGATGCCTTTTCCTCATACCTTGCTGAGTGTCCCAAAATCACCAAATTCCTGGAAAGGGCGCGCCGTAGTCGAGAAAATCCCTACGACACACTGCGAGTTCGAAAGGAATTCTCCTATTGCCAATCGCGCTTTTGGAAACCCGGTGCGTTCCTTGTCGGAGACTCCGCATGTTTTCTTGATGTGCTGATGTCAACCGGAGTACATCTTGGAACCTACTCGGCATTGCTCGCGGCTCGTTCGGTGAACACCGCTTTGGCAGAGAATTCCACCAGGAATGAAGTTGAATATTTTAACCAGTTTGAACTTCAATACCGCCTGGAGTTTACCAAATTTCATCAGGCGCTGATTGGAATGTACGATTTTACAAAAACTCCCGACACTTATAGAAGATGGCTTAAGCGTTTGTTGAGTCAAACCAACGGAGCCGCTCTCGAGTTCGAATTTCCTGACAACTCAACTCAAAAACCGGTTCAAACCATCGGGGCTGACACGATCGAAGAGTTGGATGACTTGCGACGGTTTAATGCCCGGGTCCTGCAAGCTAAAGACCTTCAGCCACTGATGGAAACTGTGGAACCAATTCCGCCGATTAATTCCATCGTCAAGCCAGGAGCCAACAGGCTTGTCTGGAATCCTCTGGGATTGCATGAAAAGCAGTGTGCTTGATTTTTTTTCACACTTCGCGTTAAAGACAGTTGAACAACCGCTTTATGATTACGGCGGCCTTCACTGCAGCGTAGCTCCCTATCCGGTCTTTTATCCCCAAAATATCGAACAACTTCAGGAAATGGTTCGAATATGCGGAGAAAATAAAATCTGCATTCGTTTGCGGGCCAGCGGACACACATTTAACGGCTGTTCCCTGCCCCGTTCTAATGAGCTGTTGGTGCGTCCCGATTTTTTGGATTCGTTCGCTTTTAACGCGCCCGGAACAGTGGATGTGGGAGCCGGTTCCGTGGTCTGGGATATCAGGGATCTGGTGAACGACTACGGATTTGATCTTCCCGTTTGCAACGGCGGGTGGGCCGGTCCAACTCTCGGGGGTTACATATCCGCAGGAGGATTTGGGCAGGGCAAATCTTCTGCGACGCACGGTGGATTATGGGAAAACATAGATGGAATCGTCCTGGTCAACGGAAGCGCGAAAATCTGTGAAATCTTGAACAGTGATTCTAGATTTCCGTGGTTATTTGGCTCGTATGGGCAGTTGGGTTTGATCGCCCAGGCGCGGTTGAAACTGATCCCGCTCAAGAGAAATCCAACGCCGGACTATCCTTTGGGCCGCAAAGGGAAAGTGGCGCGCAGACAAAAAACTGATCCGAAGGAGCACGACAGCCGGCCAGATGAAGAAATTCGGCGATTGTTCTGGTTTAGTTTGCTGGTTTCTCCGGAAAAAGAAGGACGGGGGTGGGCAGATCTGGCGAAATTTGCACGACAGTTTCCAAACGAAATAAAACCGGAAGGAGGATGGATGGGTCCCCTGATCGGGGGGCAACCCATCGGTTGTTTTTACTCGATTCTACACAAGAACTTTCATCCACCCCTGATTTATCCGCGTCAGGAAACATTTTACGTCATGGCGCTGCTTGCGCGGCTTCCAACCGGTGAAACAAACCGGCAAAGGACTTTGGAAATCGAACATTATTTCATCGAACTTGCCAGGAACTCGGGTCATCGACTTTATTTGCAGGCGGAAAACATCGGCAGAACAATTCATCTTCCGGACTATTACGGTCCGCAAACTTTTGAAAAATTTCTTGAGCTGAAGGCTGAATTCGATCCCAAAGACCTTTTCAACCCGGGGCTCTTTCAGAACAGGACGTTGAGCTCACCAACCCAGCCTGCTCTCGGAAACCGGTTATGAACGAACTCGAATTGCTTCTGGAGCAAACAATGAGGGCCTATCGAGTAGGTCGGGAGCGGCCAGTTTTGATGTCTCAAGCAGCTTCAGGAGACCTCGCCAGAGCCATGGCACAAAGCTCAATTCGCGCAAGATTGGGTACAACGGGGTTTCTGAAGTTTTCGAAGTTTCGCGATGACATCCGGACAGGAGTGAAACTGGCGCGGCAAGGCAAGATTGAAGAATCGGACCAGACCTTCAAAAAAATCAAAACCAGCCTTGAGGAAAAAGACGTCTCCATGGAAATTTCGCTTCTGGGAAAATCGTGGCTCTCACAGGCCCAGGCCTTTGCCGCTACTCAACATTGCGAGTGGAACCAAGCTGTGGCTTTCATGTTGGAAGCATTGGAGCTTGATGCCCTCCTCGAGGAGCAAGGCTTTCTTTTATTTCATGCGCACAGAATTCATTTATTCCATTTATTGTCCAGAATCGCAGGTGCCCGAGGGAATTTTTATGAAGCGGCGCAGCTGGCTGAACTCTCGTCGGAATACGCAGCTGGAAGGCGGGAGAGCCTCCCTCTGGGCCGCGCTTGGGATCTGGACCTGCTAAAAAAAACTCCCCTGGTATTGCGGAACTCCATGAGGCTGCGACTGGCAGGAGAAATTGGGAATGTCCTGGCAGAGGCCGGCCCGGAGGATTCGGTTAAAATCTTCAAGACTTTGCAGAGCTGGCAACATTGTTCCGATCGCCCTGTCTTGCTGGAGGTTTTCGAATGGGGGCAGCTGAAAGCCGCATTTCTGGAGCAACAGCTGCCTGCTTTCCTGGCCTTGTGCCGCGCCTTTTTGGAGGCCGGCAGAAGAGACACCACTTTGTGGTATGCTGCGGCCTTCGACCTTTATGAGGTAATCAAAAAATATTTTCCCAACCGCGCGGATAACTTTCGGGAAGAACTTCTTCTCGACGCCTTTCAATGGGAAAAATTGTCCGCAAAAATATTTCCACGCAGGTGGGAAAACCTGTTCAGATCCATCCGAACAATCCCTGAAAGGTATTCAAAAAAACAAATTTCGACCGCGTTTATGGAGACAATATCGAACTTGCCTTCGAACAAATCTCTAAGGCGATTTCGAATTTATAACCTCGGCCTGCCCCGTAGCGGCACGCGGTCGATTGCTCGGATCTTCGGGAACTATCGCGCGGACCACGAATTTCAATTCCAGGAAACCCTCCGTCAAATCCTGGCCTGGAAAGGCGGCAGACTGGGAGAGGAGGAGTTTCGAAAATTCCTTCACCTACGCGACGGCTCCGGTGAATTGGAAATGGACGCCGCATTTTTCCATCAATACCACCTGCAAATCCTCCTCCAGGAGTTTCCCGACGCCCGATTCATTTTTACAATTCGCGATCTCCAATCCTGGATCAGTTCATTCACAGATATGCTTGTGCGCTGGCGCAGGCACTACGAGGTAATCGGGAGGGAGATTCCCACCTGGCAGGTTGAGTATGGAAAATTTCTTTTCAGAGATTTTGATCCCGACCTTTTTTCCCGACCCGAACAATTAAAAGCTGAGTTTCCGAGAATCGCAGAATCGCTGGTGAATGTTTGGATCGATAGCAACCAGCAAATCTTAAAAATTATTCCGAACGAACGATTGTTGATACTCCGGACAGATGAAATCTCAAAATCGCTGGAAAAACTCGCTGATTTCGCCGGTGTTCCGTCGCAATCCCTGCTTCCGGAAAAATCATGGTCCAACCCCGCGCCGTATCGTTTTGATTGGGCTGGAAGCGTGGATCCGAAAAAATTTGCGAGACCGGCCTTCACGAACGAGGGCAATTCCCTTTGCTCTCTGTTCGCAGATAGAATTCTAGATGAAGATGCTTTCCCTGCCCTTGCCGTCAAAAATTGGGATAATTATTTGGAGCAACACCGAAACTTCAGTTCAAAAAATCACTCACGGGACTAGAAGCAGATTAAATTTTCTATTCCAACCCAAGGAATTTGCAGCGTGTTTCCGCATTTAAAACGGACACCGCGCTTGCTTCGAGTCCGTCAGTGAATACTTTGATTCAAGGCTCATGATCACTGATCGCAAAGCAATATTCCGAAAAACCGCGCTGGACCGACTGGCATCACCGGAGCAACTGGATTCCCTGATCCAGATTACCGACAGACGTGGATGGCTTGCCCTGGCGGTTTTGACAGTTCTGGTTTTGGCGGTCCTGGCTTGGTCGATATTCGGCCACTTCCGGGTGCAAGTGCGCGGCGAAGCAATGGTGATGAGAGGCGGCCATCTTTTTAAAGTCTCCCCTTCACGGCCTGCGCACGTAGCCGAACTAATGGTTGACTCGGGCATGGTAGTCACCCAGGGACAAGTTGTGGCAAAATTTCTCCAACCCGAACTGACCGAAAAAGTTGAGTTGGCCGCTACCGCCCTGAAAGAGCGGAGGCAACAACAAGTCGAACTCCGCGTTTTGGATGAAAAAACGTCCGCCGCAGAGCTTCAATTGTTGGAATCACTGCGCCAGAAACCAAATCTCAACTCGCTTGATTTAAAAGAAATTAATGCGCGAGAAATGACCCTGACTCTGGAGAAAAAAAAGCGGGAACTCACCAGCAAGTTCGGAATAGATGAACTTGAGCAGAATCTGGCGAAACTGGAGAAGCAACTCCGCGAATCGGAGGTTTTGAAAAGCCCATTTAAAGGCCGCGTGCTGGAAGTCATGAGCAAACCGGGTGACTTTCTTGCAACGGGCGAACCGGCGCTGAGCATGGAACATCTTGAAAAAGATCTTCAGGCCGTTGTTTTTGTCAAAGCCGAGGAAGCAAAAAAGGTGCGCCCGGGAATGCTGATTCAAATTGTCCCCTCCAGTTTGAGCAAACTGGAGGGAGGCTCACTTTCCGGGAAGATCCGCTTCGTGGCAGATTATCCCGCCACAAAAACGGGGATCATGTCCATTCTCGAAAATGATCAATTGGTCCAGAGGGTACTGGCAATTGGATCACCAACCATCCTATACGCAGATTTGCTTCCGGCCACCAGACCAAGCCCTGCCCCGGCTTCCGATCCCAAAAAAGATCAAGCCCCTGGTCCGCATGCGGGGACCGTTTGTTCCGCCAGCATTGTTGTGAGCGACAGGCCGCCCATCACATACATGTTCCCAGCCTTAACTCAATGGTTCGGACTCTGACGGAATGACACCAGAATCCGCCACAAAAGAAAGCGTGCTGGGAAACGAAAAAAAGCTCAATGCAGCTCCTCGACACCTTCGAAAACGGGTCAAAACTCCAACGATGCTTCAGATGGAGGCGGTTGAATGTGGCGCCGCCGCCTTGGCATCCATTCTTGGCCATTTTGGAAGAATAGTTCCTCTCGAGGAGTTGCGCTCCGCTTGCGGAGTTTCCCGCGACGGAAGCAAAGCCAGCAATATCCTGAGAGCAGCTCGACGATACGGATTGGTTGCGTCCGGGTTGAAAAAAGAAAGCGTCGAAGAATTATACGAGATCGAACTTCCAGCGATTATATTCTGGAATTTTAATCATTTTGTGGTTCTGGAAGGGTTCGGAAAAAGTTGTGTTTACCTGAATGACCCGGCCCAGGGACCGCTGGCGGTCAGCTACGAAGTCTTCGACCGGGCATTCACGGGAGTCCTATTATTATTCAAACCGGGACCTGATTTCACGAAAGGGGGCAGTTTGACTGCTCCATGGAATTCCTTGCGCCAACGGCTCAAGGGGAATGAAACGGCCCTGACCTACGTGGTTTTGGTCAGCCTCTTCCTGGTTTTGCCAGCGTTGGTGGTTCCTACATTGTCCAAGGTGTTTGTTGATCATTTTCTCGTAGCAAAAGCCAGGGATTTTCTAATGCCTCTGCTGCTCGGCCTTCTGTTTGCCGGATTCATGCGCGGAGGCCTTACCTGGCTGCAACAGCATTATTTGCTGCGACTGGAAACCAAACTGGCCCTTTCGGGATCGAGCCATTTTTTCTGGCATGTGCTCCGCCTGCCCGTCGTTTTTTTTAGTCAACGTTTCAGCGGAGAAATCGGAGCCCGCGTCGGGCTGAATGATCAACTGGCGCAAATACTTTCAGGGCAGCTGGCCAGCACTGCATTGAACATGGTTACTTTGGTTTTTCTTGCGTTAGTCATGGCCCAATACAGTTATGTCCTGACCTTATTAAGCGTCTCAATCGTCGGTCTAAACTTGCTCGCTCTCAACTTGATTGCCAGGCGACGAAAGGATTCCAACCACCGTCTGATGCAGGAACAGAGCAAACTGACTGGCACAACCGTGGCCGGCCTGCAAATGATCGAAACCCTTAAGGCAACAGGCGGGGAATCAGACTTTTTCTCCAGATGGAGTGGCTACCATGCAAAAACACTTAACGCCCAGCAACAACTCGGGGCTTCGAGTTATTTCCTAAATTGCGTGCCTTCACTTCTCGGTGCCATCAATCAGGCAACCATTCTTGGTTTTGGCGGGTGGCTGGTTATGAATGGGAGGATGACTCTGGGCAGCCTTGTTGCTTTTCAGAGCCTGGCCAGCAGTTTTGTGGAGCCGGTGAATAATTTGATGGCCTTCGGCAGCACGCTGCAAACAGTGGACGGGAGCCTGAGACGCCTTGACGATGTTCTTAGAAACCCCCTGGACCCGCAGGCAGAATTCCATGCAACCCCGGAAACTTCAGGGAACCGTTTGTTCAAACTGGACGGCCATTTGGAGCTCAGGTCGGTTTCGTTTGGATACAACCCACTCGAAGCGCCGCTTCTCAAAAATTTTTCTCTCTCCCTGAAACCGGGTCAGCGCATAGCCTTGGTCGGTTCCACTGGTTGCGGAAAATCCACCATCTCAAAACTGGTGGGAGGAATCTACCAGCCATGGGAGGGACAAATACTTTTTGATGGTAAAATTCGCACCGACTATTCAAGGGGAGTTTTTGCCAACTCAGCTGCCATGGTGGACCAGGAGATCTTTTTGTTCGAAGGGACGATTCGGGAAAATCTGGTTTTATGGGACGTCACCGTTCCCGAATTCAATGTCATGCAAGCCGCCAAGGATGCATGCATTCATGATGAAATCGTCGCCCGCTTGGATGGGTATGACAGCGCGGTGGAGGAAGGGGGCCGAAATTTTAGCGGAGGGCAACGTCAACGGTTGGAGCTCGCCCGGGCGCTTGTGAACAATCCCAGCATCCTAATCTTGGACGAAGCCACAAGTGCGCTTGATTCTCTCACGGAACAAACCATTGATTCCAATTTGCGCCGGCGCGGCTGCACCTGCCTGGTGATCGCCCATCGACTCAGCACAATACGGGACTGCGACGAGATTATTGTCCTGGAAAGAGGAAAAGTGGTGGAAAGAGGAACTCATGAAGAACTTTCCGCCCTGCAAGGCCACTACTCAACCCTCTTGAAAGAATGACAACACCAGCCTCTAATTCCAATGCGCTTTCAAGATAAGACTAAGGCGCGCCGGATTTTGGGCCTCTGGCGAGACGCGAATATCCAAAGCGATCTGCAACGGATGAGCAACGAAGCCAGACGGCCAAAAGACAAGCGAAGTAGTCTCATCTTGAAAGCAAATTGGAATAAGCCATTGTGATTCAAGACAACTCCATTTCGAATCTGTTCGAACAAAAGGGAATTTCCACTTCAGTGGGAGGAAACAATCCATTTCTTCTGGATAATCCGGATTCCGTCTGGCTGGTTCGTTCAGGACGCATTGATATTTTTTCGGTTCGCCTGGAGGATGGAAAAGTTGTCGGAGCGCGTTCCCATTTTTTTTCGGTTCAACCAGGAGAATTGCTGTTCGGGGTGGGCTGGGATTTGCGGAAAATGGGCCGGGGCCTGCTGGCAGTAGGAATCACGGGCACCGAACTGCAAAAAACCAGCTTTAAAACTATCAAGAAAGCGACCCAAAGCCTTTCGTTTTGCAACCACCTCGCACCGTTTTTGGATACTTGGATTTCCGGACTTTCTTCCGGAATCTCCAAAGGGCTCGACCCGCGCACAGACCTCCTCCCAAAAGCAGGCAGCCCCATTTCGGTCAAAGCACATGAACGATTCCGCCCATTAAAGGGGGTACTCTGGATCCGCGGAACCCTCGGTGACCTGCTCTTCCTTGGAATGGAGGACATCGCCTTGACCGCGTCCGATATATTCCCGGTCAGTCATGAAGTCTGGATGGAATCCTTTAGCACCTTGGATGTTGAAATGGTGGAAACCTTTGCAGCATTGCCTCTACCGGGAGTCTGGGAAGGGTTGGATCATTTTTACCGGGTATTGCTCAAATGCGAAGCGCTCAACAAGAGGTTGTGGGAAGTCGATGAATACAATCGGCTAAAAGAGCGAGCCGAGGCCAGCCAGGAAGCAGCGGGACAGGCTTTGCAATCGCTGGGCGCTGTTCTTCAGGCTGGATTTCAAACTCACAAGTTGGAAATTCAGAATAATTGGTTCAAAGCCTGTCAGATGGTGGCTGAATCACAACAAATTCAACTGCGACCGCCTCCAGAAATGGTCAAGCATGAATCCCTCCGCGATCCATTGGCGGCAATTGCCAGGACTTCCCGTATCAGGATCAGGAAAGTGGCGCTAAAGGATGAGTGGTGGGTGAAAGAAACCGGATCCCTTTTGGGACTCGATCGTGCGACCGATGCCCCCCTGGCTGTTATTCAAACAGATGGCTGTCAGGCGAATGTTTACAATCCGGCAGATGGTTCGCGACGCCTTCTGACGAGGGAAACCGCCGAAAGCCTGAGCCCCACGGGATATGTTTTTTATCGATCTTTTTCAGATGAAGTTGTCTCGGCGAAGAACCTGATTCGGTTCGGCGCGGCCGGATTGGCAAAAGAATGGATCTTTTTGGTCCTCATGGGAGTGGCCGGAGGTCTTGCTGGAATGATGATTCCAATGGCCACAGCCTGGGCTTTCGATTCGGTGGTGCCCGAGTCCAACGGCATCCAGCTCTTTCATCTCTCCATCGGCCTTCTCCTGGCAGCTCTTGCCGCAAGTGTTTTCCACTTTCTACGCAACATCTCGTTCTTGCGGATTGAGGGTAGAATGGACCAAACATTGCAATCGGCAGTCATTGATCGTTTGTTAAAATTACCGGCAGCTTTCTTTCGCTCTTACAATTCCGGTGATCTGGCACAACGCGCGGTCGCCATCAATCAGATCCGGCAGATCGCCTCCCAAACAGTGGCTCAAGCTGTGTTGATCAATACCTTTGCGGTTTTTAACTTGGTGCTGCTTTTTGTTTATAATGCACGCCTAGCCATGATTTCGATTGCGCTTCTCCTGGTAGTCGTGGTTTTTAGTCTGCGAAACTCGCTGCTGCAGGTCCGTTTTCAGCGGCGCATCGTGGAACAACAGGGAAAAATTTCGGGCATGGTCCTGCAGTTTTTGACGGGGATCAGCAAACTGCGGGTCGCCGGAGCGGAATTGTTTGCTTTCTCAGCGTGGGCCAGGAAATTTTCAGCCCAGAAAAATTTCTATTTTCACGCACGCCAGACAAGCAACCACCTATTGGTGTTCAATTCAATGCTTCCCATTATTGCGACCGCCTTGCTTTTTGGATTTACAGTTTTCTGGAGCGATACCACTGAAGTTAAACCAGGGGAATTTCTGGCCTTTTTCTCTGCATTCACACTTTTCACCAGTGCCCTGCTGAGCATGACCAGTACACTCGTCCCCGCACTCTCGATTGTGCCACTCTATGAGCGCCTCCAACCGATTCTTAGAGCGAAACCTGAAGTCGATGCAGCGAAACTAGATCCCGGCGCACTTCGAGGAAGCATAGACCTGACACGGGTTTCCTTTCGCTACAACAAAAACGGCCCGATGGTTCTCGATAACCTGTCTCTCCAGATTTTTCCTGGCGAATTCGTGGCGATCGTCGGTCCCTCCGGCTCAGGCAAATCAACATTGCTGAGGCTTCTGTTGGGATTCGAACACCCGGAAACTGGCTCGATACAATACGATGGCCAGGATCTGGCAGGCCTTGAGATCGGGGCGGTTCGTCGTCAACTGGGTGTGGTGCTCCAGAATGGAAAACTTTCACCAGGCGACATTTTATCCAACATCATCGGTTCGTTGCCACTGACCGGTGAGGATGCATGGGCTGCGGCCAGGATGGTGGGTTTGGATGAAGACATTGAAAAGATGCCCATGGGAATGCATACGATGATTTCAGCAGGAATGGGACTGTTTTCCGGGGGCCAGCAACAACGGTTGATGATCGCCAGGGCCATTGTCTTCAAGCCGAGAATTCTTCTTTTTGATGAGGCCACCAGCGCCCTGGATAATCGAACTCAAAGTCTCGTCAGCCAGAGCTTGGAGAAACTCCAGGCTACTCGTGTCGTCATAGCCCATAGGCTGAGCACCATCATCAATGCCGATAGGATTATTGTCATGGAAGCCGGGCGAATGGTTCAGAGCGGGAATTATCCGGAACTTTTCGAACAGACGGGCCTGTTCAGGGAAATGGCTCAACGCCAGTTGATGGAGAATTCCGGCAAAACCTGGAAAGAACCAGCTCCCGTTGGAAAATGAAAGCGCTCGGAACCGATATTTCGGACATTTTTCAATCTCTCCCTGACTCCCTGGCCACCGAGGGTTGCCGCCGCCGAATCCTGGAAATCTCCAAAGGCATCCCTTCAGCTGCGGTTTCACGTTATGGATTTGAAATATGGCTCGGCAAAAACCATGGACGTGCCGATTTTTTGTACAAAATCGGGCCCTCCATTGAGCATGCAGTATTCTGGGCTCAAAACACCGATTTTGGTTTTGACGTAAATTCCGAAGGAAAATTCTCTGCACCAGAAATTTGCAAGGCATGGGTGTCGGACAGGTTTGGATGGCAGAATTTCATCAATGATCTCTGGCTTGAACATGATGTTGAGCCAGACAGACCGATAAATAAAATTCCGGATGGGACATTCATTGGTTTGAAGCAGGGGATTTTCCAGAACGAATTTGGTATTGTTTCCGAACAAATCCTGCCAGCCCTCCTCGGCATGCCGCTTCCCCTGGCGGTTCGACATAACCTTGAATTTTTTATCCAACTCCCGTCGCAAGCACACATTTTTCATGTTGGAACCTTGCAAACCCGGCCTCAAAAGTTTTTGAGGATCTGCATCACAGATGTGGATTTTCAATTCTGGATCGATTTCCTTCCCACATTGTTTCCCCAAAACGCCCAGAACCTGGTCGAAGACTTGAAGCTGCTTCAAAGCCTGACGAATTTTCTGGTCCTGGACCTCGATATTTGGGAATCCATCTCACCGCGCTTCGGGATCGAGTGCTATATCTGGGATCGGATGCCGGTTCACGCCAAAAAATGGCCGATCCTTTTCCAGGCCCTGATTCAAATGGGTTGGATGGCGGCCCAGCAGAAAGACGCCCTGCTCCAATGGGCAGGAATGACCATCTCTCGAAGTGAAACAATGGCTTATGAAGTTCAGCAGAAGCGTCGGTTGCACCACTTAAAAATGACCTGGGATGCGGGCTTTCAAGGAGCCAAGATTTATCTGAGCGTCGATAAAATGACTGTGATAGGTTCCTCAGAATAGGACTCGTTCTGTATCCAACCTTTGTTGCAGATGAACAGCCCTTTTGATTTTGAACTTGAGGATTTACACGCCTTCCAACCCGCATTTGAATCAGACTCCATCCAACACCCAATGGCCCGAATCGCAAGGCTCAAAGGTTTTTCCCGGCCATCACCATGTGGACGATCATGAGAATCGCCAGCAAGGCTATTGCAGCGGTTACTATGACCACCAAGCCTCGGTTGGCTCTGATCTCGCCACGTTCTATAGCCTGATGGACGACGTGAAAATGCCAGGCGGCCAGAAGCGCGAGAATGCCTCCAAAGGCCATCATTCCAATGCCCATCGGCAGCGAAAATGCGGTGCTCTGGGCTTGCGCCTGGGAACCGACCTTCGGCACCAGTTCGCGTAACCAAACCCCAAACTTGGCAACGACAAATCCCAGGCTGATGATGGCAATACTGGTCCGCACCCAGGCCAGGAAAGTGCGCTCAATAGCCAGGTGTTCGGTAAACTTTTGATGATCGGGAAGAGGGGCTTTCACTCAGCGGACCTCGACCTCGATGGGGATCTGGTGATTCACAATGTAGCTTCCACGGTTGCAGTCCCGCCCGGCTGGCTGGGTGCGTCCTTCTGAGTCGGTGGCTCGCGCTATGAGAATGACTTTCCCCAGTTTGGCAGGCACCCTCCACTCGTATTTCCAAAGCCGCCAGGCGTTGCGGACCGGCTCTCCAAGAAGCTGCGTGTTGTGCCAGGTTGCGCCGCCATTGGTGCTGATTTCTACCTTTCTGATTTCAGCACTCGTAGTCCATGCTGCACCGCTTACTTGATAGATACTCCCAGATTGCACTCTGTCCGCAAACCCAGGGCGCGCTATCTGTGCCTTTACCTGCATCTCAGTGATCGGAACCAGAGTGGGTGCGTTTGGCCCACCCTCCCAATAGGCGTATTCAATGGTTTGATAATACCCGCTGAATGGTTGTGTGCTGGCGACGATTCGGGTCAACCATTTTACCGAGGCCATGCCATACCAGCCTGGCACGATCACTCTAAGTGGCCAGCCATGTGCGGGCGGCAGCTCCTCGCCATTCATTCTAAAAGCCAGCAACACATTTTCCTTCGCCTTCCGCAAAGACATGCTGCGTAGGAAATGAATTTTCCCGGACGGACCAGGCGGCTCCTTGATCTCCCCACTATCAGCCCCCTCAAAAATCACTTCTTTCACGGAGTCCTTGACCCCAGCCAGGCGCAGCACATCCGCCAACAGGACCCCAGTCCACTCGGCGTTGCTTACCGCGCCCCTCTCCCATTGTGCGCCGTCGGCCTGTGGGGCCAGGAAGGCTCGTCCATTGCCCGCACATTCCAACGTCACCGGAATGGTGTGCGACTCCATTTTCTTAAGTTCATGGAGCATCAGCTCCAGCGGCCTTTCGACCTCACCTTCAACCTTTAACCGCCAGGTTTTTACATCTATCTGGGGGATCGGAAAATGGCTGCGCACAAAAAAGCGATCCACCGGCGTGATAAATCCATCGAGTGAACCAAACGGCATCTCGAGATTTAACGGCTCCTTCTCACGGATGATCATTCCTCCCAACGGAAACTCTTTTGCAGGCCCGATTTTCTGGAGGGCATCCTGCGCAGGCCGTTTTCGCGGTTTTGTCATCGAGGGAAAAACCTTTCCAATGCGATCAGGCCCACAGTGAATATCACCGTTAAGATTCCCACTAATATTCCACGTGGCATGTGAAACAAATCCGGCAGAAGAAGTTTTCCCCGCTCACCCCACTTATCGACGGTCTTTTTCAGGAAACCTGAAGCCTCGGCAAACAAATAAGATCCCGCGACAAGTCCTGCCATGCCGAAGATCGCATCCCAGTTCCCTTCACCCAATGCCGCTGCTCCTGTTCCAGGGCAGTAGCCCAGCAAAGCAAAACCAAAACCGAAAAGCAGGCCCCCGATAATATTGGAACCGAGTCTGGTCGGTTTAATATGCAGGTTGACCTTGGCCTGGGAGTTTAAAAAGGTGATCCCAATCATTCCCACCAGGATTGCGGTGAGCATGATTTTTACGACGGTGAAATCCTGCAAAATCAGTTGGCCAATGAGAATGTGGAATTTTGCCACCCCACCCTTTTGCAGCAGGAATCCGAAGATCAAACCGAACAGCACTGCTTGAAATAATTTTTTTGGCCTGGCGGGTTTCTCCGCGCTCGATTCTTTTACGATGTTGCCTGGATCAACCATAAATTCATGAGGGGTTTACAATCGAAAAATCAGGTTTGCCAACGCCACTCCACCAATGAAAAAACAGATGACCGCAATCCAGGAAGCCACGTTAAGTTGGAGGGTTCCGCTGATTCCGTGCCCACTGGTGCACCCACCGGCCATTCGCGCGCCAAAGGCCATTAAAATCCCCCCCGCGAACCCGGCGGCTCCGCGCAGAGGAAGAGAGCTGGCCCCGAATTTTGCGGCCCACATTTCGGGTACCCAGCGATTGTTAAAATCGCCACCGGTTTGCGCGGCAATGAATCCTCCGACAATGGTGGCCAAAACGAAAATTGCCTCCCAACCGAACTTAGGCGGGTTCTCTTTGAAATAGGCCAGTGATTGGGTGTGCTTCGGGGCGATCCACATCCCGATCTTTCCAGCGATAGTAGCGTAAAAGGAAGAAGCTCCCACTGGCTTGTCTGAAAAATAAAACGTCAACCAGGTCAAGACTCCTAAAAGGCCGCCCACCAAATAAGGGGACCAGGAGGCCGGTTCATATTGTTTGGCCTGCGGTGTTTCAGCAGCAATCGCGAGAATCGGAAAACCCAAAATAGCAGCCGAATAAAAAATCTTGTTCATTCACTTTCCTCGCTTACCACCGGGAGTTTTGCACTTTTCCAGGCTTGCCAGCTTCCGGGCACGTTGTGGACCTTGGTGAACCCCTCCTTTTGTAAAATGCTGGCCCCGAGACTGGCCCGGTATCCACTATCGCAGTAGATAACCTGGTTTTTATTGGGGTCCAGTTTCTTGAGGTTTTTCGTCAATTCCGGCAGAAAAATGTGTTCTGCATTGGGGATATGCCCTTCTTTCCACTCACTTGGCGACCGGACATCAATGATCTGAACATCTCCATTTGTCTTTGCTAGGTCATGAACGGTTACCTGGTTGATTTCTTGGATATAGAACCCGGCATTGTCCCAGGCCTTCATTCCACCCACCAGATAGCCTGCAAACTTGGTAAACCCAGTTCGCATAAAAAGGCGGATAACCTGCTCCAGTTTTGTATCCGTATCCAAAATCAGGAGGATTGGTTTTTCAGGCTCCAGAAGCCAGCCAGCCCAGATCGACAGCTCTGGAAGCCCACCAATATTTAAAGCGCCCGGCACATGGCCGCCTCCAAATGCCAGCATCAGCCGGGTGTCTATGAGTGAACACGCGTTTTTCTCGATGGCTTGTTTGAAAATTTTGGGTGGAAGTCCGGGGACAACCGGCAGATTGTGCAAAATCTCCGGTCCCCTGGCATTCAGCTTCTTCATCCCACGGTAATAGGTCGGTTCCGGAGGGGATGTTTTTTTAGCGTATTGGACAAATTCATTTTTGTCTTCGAATTGTAAAAAAGGATTGAACTGCTTTTCGTATCCGATGGTGCTTTCAAGCCGGTCACCAATATCGGCCCCGCAGGGTGATCCCGCTCCGTGGCCAGGATAAATGATCACGCCGCTGTCGAGTGTTTTGTAAAAAGAATTGAGCGTTTCAAAAAGTTGTTCGGCAAGTTTCTCAGTCTGGCTGCCACCCGCCAGATCCGGACGCCCCGCTGAATTCACGAACAATGAATCACCCGTGAAAACGCCAAAGGGAACATGTTTACCTTTCTCTGACGCAACGAAGGAAAGGTGTTCCGGTGTGTGACCGGGTGTGTGTTTGGCCTTCAGGATAACCGAACCGAATTCGAAGCTGTCCCCATCCTTGACCCCTTCGTGATGATAGCCGTAGCGGGCATCACCTTCGTGGCTCAAAAAAACCGTGGCCGAACCCAGCCTGGCACACAACTCACGAGCGCCACTCATCAGATCGGCATGGTTATGGGTCTCGAAAATATGGGTGATGCTGACCTTCTTTTCTCGGGCTAGCTCCAGGTAACAATCCACATCGGCCCGGGGATCAATCAACGCGGCTACTCCGGCCTTATCGTCACCAATCAAATAGGAAAGTTGAGCGATGCCTTCCGTCTGCAACCTTTCAATTACCATGGGCATAAATAGCGTTCTTCAATTGGAATTAAGGTCGGGCTTCCACTTTCTACTTTCCGCACACGCCGTCTCCTTCCGCAGGCTTCGAATCATTTCGCTCAGTGGGTTGTTAAGCATTCCTCATTAGGAATATCTCAGCTTCGGCCAGGAAACAATTTCCACAAGGGTGCGAGGGCTGGTTTTTACATAAATCTGGAAGATGATGATGCGTGCGGGATAAACATCGAAAACCGATGACTTTGGAAGGCTTGCGGCGTATGGCCCGCCTTTTTAGGATCTTGAGTGAACCCTCCCGGCTTCAACTGCTCAATCATCTTCGTGATGGAGAAATGTCGGTAAGTTCGCTGGTGGAGGCTACGGGATTAAACCAGGCAAATGTTTCCAAACAGTTGAAGATTCTCTTGAGTGCAAAAATTATTGGAAGAAACCGGCGAGGCCAGAAAGTGTTTTATCGCATCATTGACCCTGGCATTCTCGAATTGTGCGAACTGATGTGCGACAAGTTTTTAGAGTAATTTGCCTTGGCAACAGAGACCGACTTGCCACCAGAAGCTTGCCAGATCTCCCCGGGAAGAATTTCCTAGTCGCCATGTCCGGAGCCCACAAACATGAGGATCAACAACATCTTTTAATCGGCCCGAACCGTGTGGCTTTCGAGCATGGAGCTCTGGCGATTTATGCCCGGCATCCTTTCAGGGACTGGCAGATTCGGGAATTTAATAGGCTGCCCATCTCCTTTCATGGTCAAAAATTTTATTTGAGAAGAAAGGATCCCGCTCCTCCGCCTTTTGCGATGCGTTATGAACTGGCGCTCTGGCCTGCGGACCTCCACGATCAGTCCACGCGGCATTTTGCCTATGACATGGAATCGATCTCCGAGCGCGACAGCGAGGTCGTCGTGGAACGGCAGGCGAATGCAGGCCGATCCGTGTTGCTTCTGTTTTACCCTTTCCTTGGATTCTTTTGGTCGAGGATTAAGCGCGACCGTTTTTCGCTGTTGGGATTTCCGAATGTGCGGATCACCAAAATTTCGATTCTATCCATGTAGGGCATGGTCTTGGCGCAGGGAGTTATGTTTGGCTACCTGCGCGGGGGTATTGTTGGACAAATGGGATTAAATCCAAGCTGGGAGCGGGTTTGGGGGCTTGGGTTGGCCATCTGGCGTACTAGAGCCGACGTCCATGCTCGATTTGTGGAACGTAGCTTTCTGATCCGCATTTACCTCACGCAATTTGATTCCCCGAAGGCCCTGGCATTCATGCGCGACTTTCGTGATCCACTGCCTTTCACACCACTGCACCGGCACGAACTGCGGAATGCCCTCCGTTTGGCGGTGTTTCGCAAGGAAATTGAAACGGAGCGCCGCAATGCCGCGTTTGCAGACATCGACTCAGACCTGGCGGATGACATCCTCGCCCATGCGCCCATCCGATGGACGGATGCTTTCGGCGAAGCTGAGCATTTGGGAAAGACTCATACAGAAACTCTGGGCATTCGCGGTATCGATCTGTTGCATGTAAGCATCGCGTTGACGCTGGGAGCGAAGCGGTTTCTCACGTTCGACTTGCGCCAGGTTGAACTCGCCAAATCGGCGGGTTTGAATGTGAAGTTTTAAGGTTCCGTCACTTTGTCAATCGCTGATGTGGAGGATTATCGATGACACGAGTAGAGCTCGCCGGGCGGGATCCAATCTGCGCAGAGAAGGAAATGCTTTCCTGATTTCTGGTGTTTGAGCGCCAATTGTACGACTTGTTCCGCAGCTTGTGTCGCCAATACCAAATATGGCTAACTGGCAGACCACAACTTGTGTGTGAACTCCGTTTCAATCAGCTTGCGCGCGCTCGTTTTTCCGAGGCCGCTCGCGCCCGTCACAAGAAATTACATTCTTACGGAGGCCTCGCGGAAGCCTTGGTTGGCGGCAATTCAGAAATCCGCAGACTATTGAAACTGGTTTTTGCGTTGTTCAGCACCACGATTGGCTTCCTCCTGAAAGCGCAGAAGGGGCGATGATTGTCCTCAACCGCCGCCAGCGTCGCCGCTTCAATTTGAGACCGTACGTGACTTGCGGAATTCGATTTGATTCAATCCGGTAGTGCGAGTCCTCAACTACACGGTGAACGTATCCCAAGTTCCGCAGAGGAGCCCATTCCGTTATCCGGGAGGAAAAACTTGGATGATCCCAATTTTACGTGCATGGCTGGGAGCACTGCCGACAGAACCAGCTGTTTTTATCGAACCCTTCGCGGGTGGCGCATCAGCATCGCTAACCGCCACTTTTGAATCTTTTTGCACCAGAGCGTTGCTTTCCGACCTCGATTCATCAGTTGCAGTAGTTTGGCAATCGGCTTTATGTGAAGCGGGCGAAACTTTAGCCGAAAACGTGGAGTCGTTCAGGTTGACACGAAAGAATGTCAAAGAACTGTTCCGTCGAGCCGAAGTGGGTTCGCAATTCGAAAAGGCACTTGCCGTTATTGTTCGCAACCGAATTCAACGTGCGGGCGTTTTAGCAACAGGTGCAGGTATTCTAAAACATGGCGAAAATGGAAAGGGGATTCAATCGCGGTGGTACCCGAAAACCATTGCGACGAGGCTCCGAGAGATTACAAAGAGTCGAACCAAACTGTCCTTTCTGCATTGTGATGGTTTCGAAGTGCTCGAAGAATACGTCGATGACGAAAACGCCGTTGCCTTTGTTGATCCCCCTTATTTTGGGCCGGCAAGCAGGCTCTACAATCATTGGAAACTCGACCACGAAGGCCTGTTTCAACTTCTTGGTAGATTCAAAGGGGACTTTCTCCTCGCTTATGACAATGCGTCAGAAATTCGGGAACTCGCCTCGAAGTATGAATTCGATGTTGCACTCGTAGCGATGAAAACTTCCCATCACAAAAAAAAGAACGAGCTCCTGATCGGGCGAAACCTTGGATGGGTTGATCAACTGCTGCCCAAGTCGGGACAGGCCAAAGCTCCCTCTGTCCAGAGACGCACTTTGGCGAAAACATCCTTTGGCAAACGACCTACCGCATAATCGAAAATTCTGCATCGGTCAAAGAACAGGCCCCCATCCCGGTGGTGGTCTTCCCAGTCGATTTGCTCAATTCGAGCAGATGCCATAAAGGCTCGGGCCGTTTGACCACAGGGTTGTGGTGCCATCCATTTCCCAAAAAAACTATCCGGTTGTAGTCGCTGAAGGTCTGGGACCTTCCAAGAAGTGCCTGTTTTACACTGAGCCAAGAGGATCAATTTTCCTTGCGGCGCTCTTGAGTTATCTAAAGGCATCCACGTAAACGAAGTCCAAATAGCAATATCCAGACCATCATCGCCACCATGATTCGGGATTACGCGATCGCTGCGAAGATCAAATTCTTGCAGGTCTTGGAAGAATGCTTTCAACTTCTGCGGAAAATCGCCCTGTCCGCTAGAGGTTCCAAAACGATGAATCTTGGCTCGGTCATTCCAAATGCTTTTTAACGCAATCTCGCAAACTTCCTCGAAAAGCAATGGGCCATCGATGTCATTGAATTCACGACGAGAATTCATGTTGAGACGCGTCGTCAAGAGGAGAAAGAGGTACAGTAATCGTGATTCCTCCGGATCCTCCGCATTATAATCAAGAACCCTGTCAAATTGTCCTACCAATCGAAACGGATAATTTGCGCCGCACGCGGCGAATCGATAGCGGATTTCATCAATTGCAAAATCGAACCGGGATTCTTCTTCGATATCTTCCTCGGCGTCTGTATCAGGGTCTGTTTCCGTCTGGCGATGCCTGATCGCGCGCAGGTCATTCAACGACGCTTTCTTCCCTTTTGATTTGAGTGCGACGATTTCCCACCAATCCGCAATCTCGACCGGCGAATCGGAGGCTTCCGTGGGCAATCCGGGAAGTCGAAACTTAGGCATCAGTCAGTCTAGGTTTGCGGGTGGAGCCGCTCTGGCGGGCGTCGTACTCCTTTTTCAACTCCTCATAAAGGTCGTCTGCAACCTGAGCAACCGTTCCTGCCGTCCGAAGGATGTCCTCTTCTCCCTCATAAGCTTCGGAAACAATACCCCTGGCGCTTTGGAGGTAACTTTTAGCATCGAGAAGATTCGCGCGGAGGCGATCCTTTGCTGGGTCGCTCAACAAAACGGCGTCGTCGATTGAACTCCCGCGAAGCAGAGCGCGGCGCGCTTCATTGCTGCGCAAGATTCGATCTAAATTCTTAAGATCCGGATTTTGGCTTCGAATTACTGGGGGTTGGCTATCCCGTTTGCTCCCAAAAAGCCAAATCAACAATTGCCTTAGGTTGGCCAACCGATCGGAGGGCACTGGACTACTGCTTTCATCCTCCTCTGATTCAAGATCCAAAAACTCTTGAAATCCATCATAGTCCAGACCGGTGTAAAGATGCGAGAAGGAAAGATTCTTCTTTGTCCGATCATCCATAGAATACACTTTCGCCTCCACGGCTTGGTTGAGCACCATGAGGGCCCGATAAAGTCGCTGGACTGTCCGGTGGCGGTCGCCGATCTGTCGCGCGATGTCAGGAAGTGAAATGCCAAAATCCGTGTGAACTTTGCGAATATATTCAGCTTTTGCATAACTACCCCACCTCGCTGGACCATTGACATGTTTGAAGCCCAAGTATTTCCACGATTCTTCACGCGATGTTTTAATTATCGGTAACGAGTCAAGAGTTGCACGAACCTCCGAGGTTAATGCAGTTCCAAGGGATGTTCCGACCAACTTTGCAATCTCAGGCTCGATCAGCGCTCGAACGGCCGCCAATCTGCGGTTGCCCTCAATTACGATTTGTTTACCCTTTTCGATTGCAACAATCAGTGGCTCCTGTGGCCAAAATCCGCTCGCAGCAACGGACATTGCGACTTCATCAACAGCCATCTCATCCCACAGAGTCTTAATTACCTCTTCGTCCGGGCTCTTCGAAGTCAGTCCGTACCCGGCAAGTCGAGGATTCTGTCGGTCGAAATGGAGATCTTTCACCGGGATAAACTCAATCTTGACGGCAGGTTTCGGCAGCATCTCCCGCTTGAGTACCCGAGTTCCCAATGCATGACAACCAATTTTGTCGCCGAGCGCCTAGGAATGATTCCAAAAAGTTCTTCCAGGGCTCAATTGATTCCGCCGTTCGCAGTTCCCTATTTCCTTTTCTGGGCGCAGAACTGGCCGGGGCCGGGCCGTTCTGCAATGGCTTGGTGCTTGCATGGGACTGGACAATGGATTACTCGTTCTTGGGCTTTTTTATGTTGTTTCTCGAGATTATTGTCGTAAGAAATAATGGGAATAACACGACCCTGGCTGTATTACCAAACCGTCTGCCCATGGTCAGAAGGTGGATTTGGAGTTTTCTTTTATTTTCTCTGGTGTGGTTCGGCGCAGGCGACCGGGCTGCCGCATTGGAGGAAAGTACCCGGCAGTATTTGGTGCGGAACTGGGGTCTGGATGAAGGCCTGCCGCAAACCACCGTGACCTGTTTCGCCCAAACCCCCGATGGTTACCTGTGGTTCGGAACTCTTAACGGGCTGGTCCGCTTTGACGGAGTCAGATTCAAAGTGTTTGGAGATTTTGCCGAACCTGGACTTCCAAACCGGGAAATCATCAACCTGCATGTTGATAAATCCGGCCGGCTTTGGATTAAAACGATCCATTCTACAGGCATCTCCTTGTTGGAAAAGGGAGTCTTCAGGTTTTTGACCACCGCCGATGGAGTGGTTAATGGTCCGGGTTTTTCTTTCCACGAACCGGTGCGCGACAATCTGATCCTTCTCCGCACCAACCATTTGATGCGAAAGTTTGACGGGCTGAAGTTCATTGAATCCTCTGATTTGGTAAAACTTGCCCGCCACAAGGGATTTATCCTGCGGGAGGATTTGGTAGGTAATCTTTACGGAATCGGGGAGCTGAGCTTAAGTTGGTTTAATAGGGAGGAGTGGGTCGAAACGACGACTCCGGACGGAAGCCCCAAACCCCATGTCCAAGGTACGGCCCTGGCTCGGTCCGGCGGGATCTGGGTCGCCGCCAACAAACACATTGGCAGATTCGATAAAGGGGTCTGGCACGAATCTGCGGGTGAGTACCCCTGGCCTCGCAAACGGATCAGGGCTCACACCTTGATGGAGGATTCGGACGGAAATTTGTGGGCCGGATCATACGGTGACGGTTTATATCGATGGAACGGAAAAAGTTGGAAGTTGGTGGAGGGATTACCGGCTACAGTCATTCGTTCTCTCTTTGAAGATCATGAGGGAAATATTTGGGTCGGGACAGATGGCGGCGGGCTCTGCCAGTTGAAACCAAAACTTTTCAACAATTACACTACCAGAGACGGCCTTCCTGAAAACATCATCACCGCGGTGCGCGAAGTGAACCCTGGCGAAATGTGGATTGGCACCCATGGAGGGGGCCTGGTGGTGATGAAAGATTCCCGATTCCACCCGGTTTATTTTCCGGAGTACCTCAATTATCGCTGGTTTTGGGCGCTCGATGCGGACAGGTCGGGAACGGTATGGGCCGGACTTTATGGCTCCAAGGTTTTTTCATTTGCCAATGGAAATTACCAAAAACCCACCGAACTTCCGGTCTCAAAAGAGAACCAAAGAGAGGCGATCACCGCGGTTTTAACCGATCGTTCAGGGGGTCTATGGGTGGCCACCAGAAACGGGCTGCTTCGTTACGACAACGGGGTCCCGCACGAATTCACCAGCCAGGACGGGTTGTCCGGAGTTTCCATTCGCGCTATTGTGGAAACCACCGACGGGGTGCTGTGGGTTGGAACTGAGAAAGGTCTCCACAGGTTCGACCACGGAACCTTTACTTCAATAGGAGGGAAAGAAAAACTGGGCGACGTTCTTGGCCTCCATGCTTACAAAAATGATTTATGGGTCGGGATGGGCGATAAAAAAGGATTGGCGCGGATTCGTGGGAACGAGATTGTGGTTTTCAAACCTGAACATGGGTTGTCGCATGATTCCACGGAAAACATAATCGCGGATGATTCTGGCAATCTCTGGGTGACCGGTAACCGCGGTCTTTGCCGCATGGTTTTGTCGGATTTGGAAGCCTTCGCAGAGGGGAAGCGGAAGAGCATTGAGGGGTTTATCTACGGCAAGGATGATGGTTTGGGCTCCAAGGAAATGCCCGCTGGTCATCAGCCCAATGTTTGGAAGGGCCGCGATGGACGTCTGTGGTTCGGGACCGTGGGAGGGCTCTCGGTCATTGATCCCAAACATATCAAACCCAATTTGATTCCACCGCGTGTGTGGATTGAGGAGGTGCTGGCTGATGACCGGCCCAAGCGCTCTGGAATCCAGTCTGCTCTTCCAGCAAAAATCTCCATAAACCCGGGATCCAGAACGGTGGAAATCCATTACACCGCTTTGAGTTTTTTGGCGCCCGGCCAGGTCCTGTTCAAATATCGCCTGCACGGTTTTGACAAGGACTGGACCCTGGCTGGAAACCGGCGCGTGGCTTACTATCAGGGGCTTTCTCCAGGAACTTATAAATTCCATGTCGCAGCTTGCAATAATCATGGGGTTTGGAATGAGACGGGTGCCACCCTCACACTGACAATGCTTCCGTTTTTTTATCAGAACATTTGGTTTCAAGCTTCCGCCCTCCTGGGGATCATCTTGCTGGTATTATATGCATTCAACCGCCGGGTTTCGGTATTGAAGCATGAACGCCAAATTCAGCGCGATTTTTCTCAGCGCCTTATTCAATCACAGGAACAGGAGCGCAAACGACTGGCGGGCGAAATCCACGACAGCCTGGGCCAAAACCTGTTGATTATTAAAAACCGGGCTCTGATTGCTCTCAGCGAAGCAGGTTCCACCCAGGTGGCAAGCCACCTTCAAGAAATCGCCAACAGCGCTGGCGAAGCGGTGAACGAAGTGCGAACCATCTCCCATAACCTGCGCCCTTATCAGTTGGACCGGCTCGGATTAACCAAGGCGCTGGAGGCCATCCTCAACCAATTCGGGACAGCGTCGCTCACCATCTTCAAAGAGATCGAATCCGTTGACAAACTCATTCCGGCTGAACATGAAATCAACCTCTACCGAATCGTTCAGGAAAGTTTAAGCAATACGGTGAAACATTCCCGGGCGCGAAATGTATGGGTGACCATCAAGAGGGAAAATTTCCGGATCGTGGCAACCATTCGGGACGACGGCGGCGGCTTTGATTATAACGCCATGATTTCCGACCGCGGAAGCAAAAGAGGTCTCGGATTGACCGGCTTGGTCGAGCGGGCTCACGCCATGGGCGGCCGGTTGGAGATCGATTCCAGGCCCGGTCACGGAACGTTTTTAACCCTGGTTGTCCCGATTGAAAACGGGCGCGGTGGGGATGCAGGACCGGGGCACAATTGATTTGAAAAACCGCTCACTACCTCAAGGTGGATAGTGAGCGCTTTGTGGATCGATTATTTTTTGGATTTCTCTGCCTCTTCCATTTTTTTTACGAACTTCGCCGTGTCCTTTTTGAAGTCTTTCAGACATGACTTGCAACAGAGTTTCACTTCACGTCCCTCGTGCGTGAACACATAGGGTTCACCCATCGAATCCAGCTTTTCATCTGAGACAACACAGACTTTCAAGGGATAAGGCTTGGCTTTCTCCTTTTCCTTTTCGGCGGCATTAACCCACGGATTCGCCGCAAGCAACCCGGTCAGAACTGTGACCAACAAAACAATTTTTTTCATATCGTTCCTTTCTCTTTGCAGTGGAGACTGGTCCCAAATTTAATGTTTATGCACAAGTTGCATCCCACATTTTGGGCACTTCCCAGGGGTCGTCTGCGACACCTCAGGATGATGGGCACAAGTGTAGTGGTGAACGTGTTCCGAAGTTTGATGGCCAGAATCGTCGCTCTTGCAACCGACACTGAAGGCAGCAATGGTGGATAGAGCCACCATCGAACAGATTGTTACTATCGAACCTAGTTTTTTCATTTGTTTATCTTTCGTTTGAGCGCAGCGTTTTGTTTTTGTTGTGCTGCGCAAAATTCTGAGGAGGAAGGAAGGCGCACCATGCCTCGCCAGGAATTGGCGATGCCGCCAGCTTCTTTGCAGACGAATTAGAGATGCCGTCCCTTTTCAAATCGTCGCCGGACGCGACATAAGCACTGGTCCCCGGCGGGTGTTGGTACCAACCTGGATCTTCGTAGTTGTTGATGCCCTCCATGACTTTGAAAATCGTGAATAATCCGCCCATCGTGATGTAATCAAATGGGCCTTGAGCTCCTAGCATTGGGATGCTGTTTTTGGATTTTTCATGCCCATGCCACATCAATGCCAAATATCCCAACCGCTTCATTTAGCTTCCTTTCCGTGATCATGAACATGGGCGGTTTTTGCCCCGGGCAGGTTCGCTGCCGGAGCGGAGTGGCCTTCGTGTCCGCTCTGCGAGCTGGCATCAACAGACGGCGCAGGAAGCGAAGTTAAAACCTGAGTTCCACTCATGAGCAACGGTTTTGGCGCTGAATTGGTGTCGCTGACTCCAGTGGGAGAAGCTGGGTGCCTTTCATCCAAGGTAAAGAACTTTTCAGAGGAGCCAACACAGCCCACCAACAAAAATGACAAACCGATAAATGCTGAAGAAATTGGAACAGCTAGCGAAATTTGATTGAGTTTTTTCATGCAGAGAAAAGCAGTTTTGATCCAAAAAATTCCAAACGCCGGAGCGAGCTCCAGATCCGGGCAAAGCACAACCTTCAAAGGCCTTTTCTCAGAGGAGGAAGGTGCAAAAGCGGGTGTAGAGGGGCGGCCCGCTCTGCGAGTTACGGGTGCTGGAAATCGCTAGGGTTTGATATTTTGAAATGGGAGGTTCAATCGTCACCTGCATCCAAGGAATCAGCAAAAACTGATGCTCAGATCCTTGAAAAGTTCTTGGAATCGACGCCGGTGCCCGCGCTCCGGCGGGAGCAGAAGATTTAACACAACACTGGCTTGAGCCGCCACAGTCGCAATGCGTACATCCCGCAGCGTCAGGCGCTTTTGGAACATGAACTTGGGGTTTTGTCGGAACAGCGAAGCCACTGAGCGGAAAGAGAACCGCTAAAAGCATCACGATAGTGGCAAGAACCTTCACGCAAGAAAATTACTGAAAATGGATCGGGTGCGCAACCTTATCGCTGCCTCGGGTTGCTCAGTCGTATCCATGCAGTTAAAAACCCCTAGCCCTCTCCTCCAGGGGCTCCAGGGGGCGGAGAGGGGACAAAAGTGCCAGTAAGAGCTTCACCGAATGGTGAGTCAAAACCGCAGATGTTTTCCTCCCTCTCTTCCATCCGATGGAGGAGAAGGGACGGGGAGAGGAGGCTCGACCAACTGCATGGACACGGCTAAGCGGCTAAGCAGGTGCAATCCAGGCAGCCATGTTCCGCGCAAAGCCCGCAACATTGTAAGAGCCGCTCTTTAAGCTGTTGCCGGGCGCGATGTAAACGAACTTTAAGATTGTTCGGCGTGATACGGAACTCGCGTGCAACTTGGTCGATTGACGTTTCTTCTTGATCGAAAGGAATCGAACCAAGGATAAAAAGCTTAGCTGACGATCCTCGGGTTCCCTGATTGTGGAAGTTAGCTGGAATTTAATAGATTGCTTTTGAAAATGAAGTTTTTTCGAGTCGTTTTGTTACTTTCCTGGCTTTCGGTTGCCGCGTTGGCAACTGGCCAATCACCTGACCCCGATCTGCATTCCCACAAACCTGCCGTCTGTAAGACGACAACCAGCTTTGAATCTTCCGAGGCTCCATCGATCCAATCGGTTAGCAGTCCGAAAAATTCCTTTCTGGTCCGGTTCAGGATTGCCGTTTCTGCATCCGGCGAATACACCCAGTTTCATGGAGGAACTGTCGAGAAGGCAATGGAAGCGATTAAACAAACTCTGGCAAATCTGAATGAGGTTTACAGAAGAGATCTTGGGATCATTTTGGAGTTGGTTCCCGGCAACGAAGCGGTTGTTTTCACAAATGGGCAAACGGATCCATTTACATCCAGACAGGCGAACCAAACCACTTTGGAACAAAACCAAAATGTTTTGAATGAGCGCATCGGTTCACAGAATTATGACTTGGGAATTCTTTTTGATACCTTTGAATTTGGGCTGACTTATCCAAAGTCAGTCGGGGACCCACAAATCAAAGGAAAATCCTGCATCGGCTCGTCATTCCCCGTGGGACCAAAATTCGATTATTCCTACGTGTCTCACGAAATTGCCCACATGTTCGGCGCTAATCACACTTTCAACAGTCCTCTCGAACATTGTTCCCAATTTCGGAGTGATGTCACCGCTTACGAGCCCGGCAGTGGCTCGACAATTATGGCTTATGCGGGGCTCGGCTGCGGCAACGATAATGTCCAAGATTTTGCCGATAGTTATTTTCACACTTTCAATATTTTCGAAATTCGAAGTTTTGTGGCGCGACTTTCGGCGGGAACCCGTGTCGGCGTTGAAAACACCGCGCCCTCGGCCGAAGCGGTTTCAAAAATCTATGTTCCCCAAAACACTTCTTTCGAATTACGCGGTTTCGCAAGCGATGATGATCCCATAAATCGACTGACATATTCCTGGGAACAATTGGATCTTGGACTGCCAAGGTCTTTTTCCGATCTATATCCGGGAACTGGGCCCATTGTTAAATCAAGTGCTCCATCTAGTAATTCGCAACGTTGGATTCCTTCTCCAGAAGCAGTTTTGGCGGGTCGCATACGGCCTTGGGATGATTTTTTAAAGGTTCCTGGAAAATACAAATTTCGCCTTACGGTCCGGGATAATCATCCGGTTGCTGGCGAAGTAGCCTTTAGCAATACCGAGGTGGAGGTGGTTGCCGGAACGGGGCCATTCCAGATTTTAATGCCGACAAACGCCACGCTTGCTTCCGCAGAAAGCCTTTTTATTCAGTGGGCGGTCAATGGAACTGATCAATCTCCAATCCTCGCGAGCAAAGTTCAAATCCTGCTTTCGACAAATGACGGTATCTCTTTTGATTCCGTGTTGGTGGCTGAAACCGCCAATGACGGGGAGGAAATCGTGATAGTCCCGTCGATGGTATGTGCCAAAGCTCGTTTTAAAATTGCAGCTTTGGGGAAATCCTTTTTTACAATTTCTAACACGAGTTTTTCCATTGATTTTCAGATGCCAATCATTCGCCTTAAACCAGCGCCTGGAAAACACGTCCTCTCGTGGGTCGGCGTTCCCGGGAAAAAGTATTTGGTGGAAGCTACGGAGGCCCCAGGAAAATTTTGGGATGTTGTTTCAACGCCCCTAGAAGGAAGCGAAAGGATGTCATGGGAGGAAATTGCAGCTCAACATCCGCAACGCATTTTCCGAATTCGAATCGCGGAGTGAGCGTTCGCTTTCTGAGTTTTTAGTTGGTGGGTTTAAATGTTCAACCATTCAGCACTTTGAAGGGGACGCAACTCACCGGCAGAAAATAGCAAATCTCCGACAGCAAGACTGTCTTCCCAAAGATAATCTTTGCCGACATGAAGAAAACCAAACTCCCTCGTTTAAAAGTGGTGGGCGCGTTACGGGCTGGCAGATTGACGCAGGCTGCTCTGACAATTCTCCTCCTGAAAAGTTTATCCTTTAGCATCCACGCACAAGAACGTTCAACCACTTCAACGAGCGCCCAACCCACCAATAGCCCGATTCGGCTGCAAGAAATCGTTGTAACTCCTGAGGCTGGTTACGAGGGGAAGATCCAAGGACCGTTTCTGCCAGAAGTCGCCGGAACGAAAATTTATTCCGGCAAAAAAACTACGGTGATTGACTTCGACGCGATGCCGCAAATTCAGACCGACAATTATCGACAGGCCTTTTCAAAAACTCCGGGACTGCTGGTGAGCGAATTATCAAACCCGAGTTTGTTGAGTTTGGGGTCTCGCGGTATCGGCGATCCTCACGAGACCCAGAATCTGCTGGTTACAAAAGATGGAATACCATTCGTGGCGGATTTGCTCGGTTATCCGACCGTTTATTACGCGCCACCATTTGAGTCAGTGGACCGATTGGAATTCTTTCGGGGAGGTTCGTCTTTGCTTTACGGACCCCAGCCTGCCGGAGCTCTGAATTACGTCACACACATGCCGCGCACTGATCGGCAATGGTCGGTCAACGCACAGCAAATTTTTGGCTCTGACAACTTGTTCTCCTCTTACGCGGCTTTCGACGGGACCGTCGGACGTTTGGGTTACCTGGGATATTTTAGCCGCCGGTCTGGCGATAGTTTTCGTGAGAACAATGGCGATTACGAAACATTGGGAGGCAGTTTCAAAATCGTTCTCGACGCGCAGAAAGAAACTCGCTGGATCTTTAATATGGACGCCTTCAGCGCTGATAGCGGCGAGCCAGGAGGATTGACCTTTGCGACCGGCCCGCGAACCCTCAATTACAATGTTAATCGAAACGCCACCCAGAACCAGTTTGATCGAGTGCGCGTTGAACGCTACCAGCCCTCTCTGACTTTGGAACATGACTTTTCCCCAGGCACGCTGCTTACGGCTACCGCATACGGCGGCTATTTTGGACGGTTCAGCAAGCGGCAGCAAGGAACGGGGTTCGGCCTGCTGCCCAGTGGATCCAGCGCGGACAACAATTTGATTCAGTTGCAGGAGTTCTATACCGCAGGCAGCGATATCCGTCTCCGTCACGACTGGTCCGCCTGGGGGGAAGCGCACACGCTGGCCGGCGGCATCTCCACATATTACTCTGATTCTCCATCCACAACCAGACGAGGCAATACCCCGGATGCCGAGGATGGAGAGTTGCGGCAAATCGCTCAGCGCGAGAGTCTTTACGGCTCGATTTTCGTGGAAAATAAATTCACTTTTAATCGTCTCAGCGTCACACCCGCATTCCGGCTGGAAAACATCCATCAGAGCATCGACGAAAAACTCAACCTGGGAAACGGCGAAACGCTCACCCCTAAGGCCAGCCTGTCCAAAGATTCCTATCTCGATGTTGTTCCACTGGTCGGGCTTGGGTTGGCCTATGATATCGGAAACGAGAGTGTCATTTACGGAAACGTTTCACAGGGGTACAAGGCCAAAACTTACACGGACGCCGTCCCCCTGGGAGTCAATGACACGATCAGCAGCAGTTTGGACCCGGGCAAAACTTGGACCTACGAAATTGGAATACGAGGCACGCCGCGCAAATGGCTCTCCTTCGACACCAGTCTATTCCTGATTGATTACGACAACCGTTTTGGGCGTGTAGGAAATAACTTCCAAAATGTCGGACGTTCGCTCAACAAAGGCTGGGACGCGTCGGCTGAACTGGATGTGATTGGACTTTATGACGAATACGCGAGCGCATCTCATGGCGAGAGCTCGGGCTCCTTCAGCCTTTACGGAAACGCGGAGTTGCTTGATGCCGAATTGGTTTCTGGTCCCCAGAAAGGAAAAACACCGCAATACGCTCCTGACTATCTGGTGCGCGCTGGCGGCATCTACCGTTGGAAAGACCGCGTCAAACTGGCGTTATTAGGCACGTTCCTGGAAGAACATTTTGCCGATGACGCGAACTCGGCCAACTTTCGCATACCCGCCTATATGGTTTGGGATTTCACCGCTGAGGTAAAACTCTACAAGAACGCGGTGAGCGTCATCGCCGGGGTCAACAATCTGTTGGATGAAGACTACTATTCACGCATTCGCAGCAACGGCATCGACCCAGCTTACGGCAGGAATTATTATGCCGGTCTGTCGTTCACTTTCTAGCCACGCTGAAAGACCTAAGCCGTAACAATTTAGTTGAACCGCGAATGGACGCCAATAAAGAAGGGTTATACCACGGCTTGCTGAAGGCAAACGGTTGTCTTTGTAGCAGTGCACCAAAAGGCAGTGGGTATAATCGCGGTGGCAGACCCAGTGAAAAGCACCACGTTCGACGCCATACGTGACTTGCACAACCTCGGATACAAATCGTCGAGCACCGGCGACAACCGACGCACTGCAGAAGCGGTGGCCAAGAGATTACGAGCGCCCGCATCCGAGCCTCCTCGGTTTCCGGCGGACCAAAGACATTGAACATCGTGTTGTGCAACCCCACGCTGCCACGGAAAGTGCGGCATTGCCCGTGACGGCTTGGCTGACATACTGAGGGGACGGCAGGATAAACTACCCATCCCGACGGCGGCACGGGCGCATCCGCTTCGTTGTTCACTCGGTCAGAGGCCGCTTTGGGCATCTTCCCTCGTTCGCGCCTCGCGGCTACACCCGTG
>Ga0163152_10001562_pt1 | contig 35894 bp, 60 predicted proteins | sample OliLakLV19MP8IB2_FD_148635 | JGI IMG/M metagenome (GOLD analysis project Ga0163152, IMG submission 148635) | Freshwater microbial mat bacterial communities from Lake Vanda, McMurdo Dry Valleys, Antarctica - Oligotrophic Lake LV.19.MP8.IB-2 | ecosystem: Environmental > Aquatic > Freshwater >...
TTCAGAAATGCGACCTGACCTCTGGGTAGGCTACAACATCGTCATATGGAAGAATGGCGAATGGACACAGTGCCGTTTTATCGGAGAAGAAACAGCCGCACAGAAAGGACACAACAAGGACACCGTATCTATCTGCCTCGCAGGAAACTTCTCTACAGGACTTCCGACAGACGCACAGAAGGACACCTTGCGTGTACTCGCCCTCAACATTATCGAGCAGAACGCATACATGCTCAAAGTAAAAAAAGGCACAACAATTTCAATACCGAAGCAAAACATCTTTCCTCACCGTGGACTCCAGCTAACAACAGAATGTTACGGCAACCTCCTCCCAGATGACTGGGCAAGGAAGACTGTGTACCCTCCGAAGAAAACAGATGTCCCGTTCATCCCTTTGCAAAACAAAGATGGGGAGAAGATGGAACTACTAAGACAGCTCATTGTGCTCTACCAACAAATGATTGCTCAAATGATGCAGAAAAAGAGTCAAGGTTGTACAGGGGAAAACTGTGGATAACTATATTATCAAGGGCACATATTTAAAGGACAATACAGAGGTATCTTTTATAAGAAATGGACTACAACTCAAGCGAGTTTGACGAAAAGGATTGGGAGGAAACGCACAACAGAAAAAAAGTCTGCACTTGTGAAGACGACCCAAATTTTTGTGAAACGCATAATGAGTTTATATAAACAGCCTTGTGCTGTTTTTTATTGGTATAATTACATATGGAACAGTACATTCAAAGTAATTTTGATAAGGGGTGGACACAGATAGCGGAACTGGTAAACCAGAAGTACGGAAAGCAATTTAATGGAGACTCTCTCCGTAAATGGTGCTACCGAAGAAATTTGAAAATGGGGGATTTTGTGAATAAGAAAACCGGGAACAACACGAGTGCGTTTCAAAAGTATCTGACACAGGGTCGTACCCTTAAGGAGGTTCAGGAAAGGTTTAAAGATTGGGACACACTCCTCAAGGCAAAGTACGAAGGTTTGGTTTTGTTTGAACAAAGAAACACATACCACGAGCTTGTGTACATCCTGCTGTCAAAGCCTCCTGCGGGCATCAAACTTCTTCCAAAGACGTTTGTACACCACGTTGGCAAAGACAGTCATGGGAACGAACAACCCTATCTTTTGGTGAACCTTCCAAAGTTCAAAGAAAAGGTTATCATTGCACCACTGTTTGATATTCATTACGGACACCAAACTCACAATTTCGATAAGTTTCTTGGATATGTGAAATGGATTCGTGAAACACCAAACGTGTATGCAATTCTTGGTGGCGATATTATGGAAAATGCGATTGATGATGGTCGTGGAATGATGTACGACCAAGCTCACGCACCCATGACTCAGCTTGATAGGATAACAGAAATCCTTTCAACGATTGCCCACAAGATACTTGTTTCGACTCCTGGAAACCACGAAGCGAGAACAAAGAAAAAGACAGGTATTGATGTTGCTCAGATTCTTGCAGAACGACTCAAGGTCCCGTATTTTAACGGACCAGTTACCATGACAATTATGGCTAACACCTACAAGTGGACTTTCTATGTCTTCCACGGTTTTGGGAACTCACAAACCAAGGGTGGAAAGATGAACATGGCTTCACGCCCGAAAGGTTGGACAGGCATGGTTCACTTCTTTGTGTCAGGTCATACGCATGACTGCATTGCAGAATCCGAAACAGCAATCATGGAAGACCCGATTAATTGTCGGCTTCTATTCATGAAGCAGTGGACTGTTGTTTCACAAGCCTTCTTGGGTTGGTACGGAAGCTACGCATACGAAGCTGGCTACAAGCCTCCTGCTCAGGGTGGTGTGTCAATGGAACTGCTCGCTGACGGGAATTACCGTGCACATTTGACGGAGTAAAACAAAGGGCAGGTTATTACTTGCCCTTTTACTTTTGTAGTATAATAAAGGTGTCGCAAGACAATATATGAAATCATTTGAATTTGGTTCTCCAGAATTTAAAAGTTTAGTCAAAGGACTTGGCGTAGCTCTCGCAGGTGCTTTGATAGTGTGGATTCCAACAATGTCAGACGGTCTTGATTTTGGAGTATGGACTCCGTTTATCGTGGCACTGTCATCTGTATTGGTGAACTTTTTGAGACTCTGGGCAACTGACAACACACAGAAATAGCACACTTGTCTCTAGTCTTCGTCGGACTATACCCACAAGGAGAAACTCGGAAAGCCCGCTATGTATTCACTATACTTATATACCTTCTTTCATTTGTTATTGCAGTAAACCCACAAGTTACTCTGCCGATAACTACACAAGTGCACGCCTCTACAACGCCCGTAGAAGCCCCAAAAACGCCCGTGGTGGCGAATTTACCCGTTATGACGGATATAGAGAGGATTAACGGGAAAATAGAAAAACTTGCTCAAGGTAATGAAGTTGTGATAAAACAAGCAAAGCAAATAATAAGCCGTGAAAGTAGATACAAGAAAAATGCTGTCGGCGATAAAGACTACTGGTGTAAGCGTACTCAAAGTTACGGTCCCTCACATGGGTTAAGCCAAATAAATATTTGTTGGCACCCACATATTTCAATAGAACAAATGCAAAACGAAGACTTCGCAATTAATTTTTTAGTTACAAACCTCCTTAAAGGAAAATGTCTTATGTGGTCTACTTGCCCGTTGAAAGACGGGTGACCTCTTGTCCCACAAGATGAGAGAGTTGGATAAGAAAAGGGGGATAACTATCTCTCTTTTTTTATTGGAGGAGTATAATTAAGGTCAGAACGCACATTTACACACGGAGGCAATATGACAGTCCAATGGGAGAAGACAGACGAGCGTGGCTTTATTTATGTAACGTGTCCCTGCTGTAAGGCAGTGTACGCGTATCACGGGACTCATCCTGTGCATACCAAAGACCAATTCGCTCTTGACTTGACTCACGAGCAAGCCGTCTCACTTCATCCAGAGGTATCGGAAGATGAGGAAGAGGAGAGCGACAGATAAGCACCATAGAAAATGCAGAAGTTTGGGCGGCTTAAATGAGCCTAGAAACATCTCGGAAGTACCACGCAACAAGCACGAAGCGTATCACCTGCTTTTTTCAAATCTCACTGCTCCACAAATAGCGGATGTACTGAACATGTTTTGGTTAGACCCTGATTACTTTATGGTTGCTGTCCCCCGCATTGGGTAATCAACAAAGATGTTGTATTATGTTTAGATGAAAAAGGTTTGCACCAAGTGTAAAAAAGAACTCTGTTTGGTTAATTTTCGAATTAGGACAGATAGACCATCAAAAGCACGAGCGTCTTGGTGCAAGGATTGTGTCAATAAGGGCACGTTTGACTTTAGGGCAAAGAATAGAGAATTTTGCAACGCCAGAGTTAGATTTTACAATTCACTAAAACCTAAAAATCTTAACTGGGTCAGAGACAGAAAGTTACCAACAGGATGTAACCACCATAATTGGAAAGGAGGATTAACAAAGCTAAGTGAAAAAATACGGAAAAGCTGTAAGTATCAAAAATGGCGAACCGCAGTTTTCATTAGAGATAATCACACCTGTGTCTTGTGTTTTAAAAGGGGAGGAACCCTTAACGCAGACCACATAAAAAGATTTTGCGATTATCCTGAATTACGCTTGGAAGTTTCAAATGGCCGTACTTTGTGTGTGCCGTGTCATAAAAAAACCGATACTTGGGGGAGAAAAAAACAAGTTTGTATCGTCACCTTGCCCGTGTTGCAGAAAACTCGCTCAACGTAAGTTACTAGTGAGGAGACAATGAAAAACGACCACGACAATATGTTTCACTTTTTGTTGTTCTGTGCTTTCATGCTGTTCTTCCTTTCTTTTACTTTTTGAGGGGGTGATTAAGATTCCCAATAGGCACTGTAATGGTGTCTATTGTCTTATACACAGTTTTGTAAAACAAACACTCAAGTCGGTTCAACCATAACCTAACAGAAATTGTCCACAGTCGTGTGGGCTTTTTTGTTGTATTATTATGGGATGAAGACGGAGTGGCTCAATAACAAACAAATCAAAAAAGGAGACTGGATTCTATTGCACGCAAAAGAGTGTTCAACAGTAACGTCTGTCGAGAAGTGCAACAACGCAATCTATGTGAGAACGACATCAGGAGACTTCTTTCGATTAAAAACGAATCACCATGTGCAAAAGATTCTTTGTTTTTAGCGTATGAAAAAAGTAAAGAGACAACACAATCAAAAAGACTGCGACAAATTACTGAGTCCTATTTTAGTAAAATTCAAGCCTGTCTGTTTGTTGTGTGGAGGCAGAACTCAAGTGGCACATCACCACGTTCATAAGAGTAAGAGTTTGGCACTTCGATACGATTTTGAAAATCTTATAAATCTATGCAATGGGTGTCATTTTAAACTACACCACAACGAAAGTTATTGGGCTTCACGAGTGCTCCAAATAAAAGGAATGAAGTGGTTTGTTGGTTTGGAAAAAAGAAAGGGAATATTGATGGTTGGAACACTCAAAATAAACTACAACGAAGTATATGAAAAACTCCTCAATATCTTAAATGGACAAACTTTTCCCAGTTAAGTAATTGACGCAAAGATAATTGAGTACACAAATAAGCTATCCACAGGTGTGTGATTTGCAAGCCGTTGTAGAGTTGGTATAATTACAGAGGTTAAATTACATTAAGATAATTTAGGAAAGAACACAGTCTTGGGGGAGTGAGCGAAAGCTCAATGTGACTTAATGCACATAATCGCTCCTCCAATAGTGTGTTTTTTTTGTTTCTTAGTCGCTGGGGGGTTTAACTGGAGCGACTTTAATATAAACCAGTAACCGTTGTGGTGTGTCGCCTAAAACAGACACCGAGACTCATCGTAATGAAGTCCACAACTCTCTTACCGATGTTTTGTTTGTAGCACTTCGCTAAAATAAAACATAACTTACTTTCTTGTATAAGACTGTGGGGGTAGGGGGGCTGTAACAACTCAATCTTTCGTAATAAAGTTTTAAACTATATAAATCTAATTAGTATCAATACAATAGTTCTTTAAAGGTTAGACTTATGGAAATAAACATACAAAAATACCTTGAGCGATTCACAATCAAATATGAAATGACTTTACTCCCTCCCCAATGGGAAGCTCTCCGAGTTGATAAGTGTCCCTTTTGTTGTAATAAAATATATAAGTCATTAGACGGGAAGCTAATCTATTGTAAAAGTAAAAAGCACGGAAAGTTTTTTATGAAGAAGAAATAAAGTTATCCACAGTTATGACATTGACATCATTCTCAACAGGGTATATACTCTAAAAAGACAGGCGATTACTTGGTTCAGACTGAGTAACCCGTACGTCACGACAACCTATTAGCAACCAGCTTATCGGTTGTCGCCTCCCCTTACTGATAAGCGAGGGAAGGCGATAGCCACAACTTTATGAAAACAACACTACACGTTCTCGCGATCACCACATCAATGTATATCTTTTCTGTTCTTTTAATGGCTATCACAAACTAATATGCAAATATTCCTAGAATCAGTAAACGACAAAGACGAAACAGTAGTCGCTCGCAGATACGTTCTCACAGACACAATGTCTGACGATGCAATGCTTCTCATGATAAAAACATTTATCGAAGATAGCTTCCAGTACGATTCAGAAGACGGAGATATATTACAAGGTAAAGACGTAAGAGAAGACTAACATGCAATACACCGCACATCAAAAATCAATCATCAGACAGATGGAAGCTCGCACCGCCAGATACTGTGAAAAAGAAGATTACTTCACAGACTTACAAACAGACCCAGAGTTTACAAGACGAGTTATCACATTAGAAGAAATATTAACCACAACCTATGACTACTAATTCACTACGACAAAAACTACTTTTGTGCCAAGAAGAAATCGGAGCAATAAAAAGAGATAGTACAAACCCCTTCTTCAAATCAAAGTACTTCGACATCAACGCAGTACTCGCAGAAGTGAAACCAATCTTAAATAAGCACGGACTTATCCTCATGCAATCCCTGACCACCCATGAAACGGGCAGAATTGCCCTTAAAACGTCGATTATGGATGCAGACGGTGTAGATGCAATTATTGAGACATGCGTGCTACCAGAGGGCAAAACAGCCCAAGAAACAGGGTCTGTCATAACGTACTACAGAAGGTACGCTTTACAGAGTATGCTCGCCTTGGAAGCAACAGACGATGACGCGAACAGTGCAAGTGGAAAAACATTACAAGATGATGACCTTAGTTTTTAAACCATGGACAAACAAAAAGTATTCGCAGAAGGGATGAGATTTGAAAAACCAAGAGAAGGCTCACCTGATTTTATAAAAGGTAGATTAAGTTTTGAAGTAGACAGTGCGATAGAGTTTCTCAAGAAACACAAGAACGAAAAAGGATGGGTGAACGTGGATCTGAAAAAGAGTAAAGACAAGGGAGTCCTTTATTTAGAGTTGAATGACTGGAAGCCGAATACAGACAAACCAACTTTTCCAACTCAAAGAACTTGACACCCTATGAAACTACTCGACCTGTACAAAGAAATACGAGAAGACACCTTTAGCAAGGAACAGACAGAAAAGTATTACGACAACCTCTCTTTCTTTGATATAGACGTAACGCTAGAGCTGGCACGACTTGAAAAGCTCGAAGCAATCTTTTACCTCACAGAAAAAGAGAGTGAAGAAAAGAAAACAGAAAAAGACATTGACAGAAAGTGGAAGGTAACAGAAGACGGAGGAAAGATGACACTCTACAAAGCGTATTCAAAAGCAAACGCAAGAGCATTGAAAGCATTACAAACAAGAATATACGCAAAATTATCATGAAAAAACCAGAAGTAACAATCGGAAACTACAAGCGGTGGAGATTACAAAGAGGAATCAAACTCACTATGGCAATCGTGCCTATAAAAAATAGTAAGAACAAACGTGCAGTGTGCGAGTTTGAGGGAGAAATGTATGTAGGACAAGGAAAGACTCACAGCATAGCACTCGATAACTGCATGAAGTTGGTGAAAAAGTATGCAGATTTAAATAACTAACTAGATATGAAATACACACTAAAAAACAAAGAGGTTGAATTAACAGACGAAGAAGTGAAAGAAATTATAAAAATAAATAGCACCCCTAAAGAAGAAAAAGTAACAGGTATCGCCATAAAAAACAGATTTACCGGTTCTACTATCTTTCAATCCACTAAGAATACTTACAAGGAAGCAATTATTGAAAAAGGTAATGCTAACCTCCGTAATGCTGACCTCCGTAATGCTAACCTCAGTGGTGCTGACCTCAGTGATGCTAAACTCAGTGATGCTGACCTCAGTGGTGCTGACCTCAGTGATGCTAACCTCAGTGATGCTAACCTCAGTGGTGCTGACCTCAGTGATGCTAAACTCAGTGATGCTGACCTCAGTGGTGCTAACCTCCGTAATGCTGACCTCCGTAATGCTAACCTCAGTGGTGCTGAATTACAAAACGCAAAGTTCTGTGGTCGTGGAGGCACTCAGTCACTAAAGGGAAGTCAGTTACCAGACTTTCTAGGGGCATTAGGGTTCGTGATAGAAGATTAACTAACTAACTAACTAGATATGAACCTATACAAAGTAACCTTTATAAACCAAGAGACAGGAGCTTGCGCAACGAGCTATGTCCTTGCTGCGGGCTTAGAACAAGTGGAAAGTGAATACGCGGATATTACAAAAATTGAACCACTTACTCCGCTAGATGATTTAACAGATAAATAAAAATATATGAGCATAGAATATTGCCACAAGTGTGATAGCCAAATAGATACAGACTTTGATGCCGAGCATTTTGACGAAGAAGTAAATGGTTGTGAAGCTACTTTTGAAGAAGTAGACGAAATCCCACAGCTCAAGGGAACGCTAGAAGCACTTAATGAGTTGTCGATAATTAAAGAATAACTATATGACCCACGAAGAAACAATAAAACGAATACAAGAGTCAGAAGAAACAAAGACATTTATAGGGGGATTATTAACTAACAGCTCGCAAGAGGAATAGATATGACCTACACAGAAAAAAGATTTGAAGATTACCTAGAGACAGTATGCTCTGAAGCTAATCCAAGCGTACTAGATGATGATATGCCCGACTTCTTTGACGCTTGGCTAGGAAATCAAGATGTAGAGGATATGATTCGCCATTGTAACAATTTCCTCGCCACCTCAATCACACAAGCCATAGCAGAAGATAGAGAGAGGGTGAGGCTGGAGATTGAGGGTTATTATATAGATGTAGATGCCATATTTAATGCTGAAAAATCAGGAGAATGGGTGTTGAGCATTAAACACTCAGACCTTCTCTGCATCCTAGACACTAACAAAGAATAAAGAATAAAGAATAAAGGTATATGAAAATACTAATAGCGTGTGAAGAAAGTCAAACAGTTTGTAAGGCGTTTAGAAAAAAAGGACACGAGGCGTTTTCTTGTGATATTCTTCCTTGTAGTGGTGGACATCCTGAATGGCACATACAGGGAGATGTGTTGCCCGAACTTAAAAAAGATTGGGATATGATAATTGCATTTCCACCCTGTACTCATTTAGCAGTTAGCGGAGCAGCGTGGTTTGTTGAAAAGATAAAAGATGGGCGACAACAAGAAGGCATAGATTTCTTTATGGAGTTTGCTAATGCAAAGTGTCCCAAAGTAGTGATAGAAAACCCGGTAGGAATAATGTCCACCCACTACCAAAAACCTACACAGATAATTCAACCGTACGAATTTGGCGAACCATTTTCCAAGAAAACCTGTTTGTGGATAAAAGGGCTACAACCGCTCAAAGGAACAAAACTTGTGGACAAAGGGGAACGAATAACTTTCGCAAGTGGAAAATCAATGCCGAAGTGGTATTCAGACGCCTTTAGACTTCCACCAAAAGAACGGTCAATTGCACGAAGTAAAACATTTCAAGGAATAGCAGACGCAATGGCTTCTCAATGGTCCATCCTCACCTCCCTAGATAAACCATTAACTAACTAAAAAATAATATGATTAAATTAAACATAAAAAGATTTGTAAACAACGACCAATATGAAGCTGAAATGGCTGATTATAAAGACCGTTCACGATTTGGAAGTTCAAGAATAGATAATTCTGATTACCCTCGTAGAGAAATCGAAAAGAATATACTAGAAGTGTTCATCACAGAAGAGCAGTTTGAAGTAATACGAAAGTCAGCACTAGAAGTCTTTTAACAGATAAAGAATAAAGATATATGAACTACACAGAAAAAAGATTAGAGGAGTTTCGGAAAAGAACGGATATGCCACAAAGGTTTGAAGACATTGAAAAATCTCTTTATTGCGGTGAAAAATACCCTGAAAGTGAATATGAATTATCGGAAACTAAATTAGAAGAGTTCCTCGCCGAATCAATCGCACAAGCCATAGCAGAAGATAGAGAGAGGGTGAGGGGGGTGATAGAGAAACTTTATGAAGAGTTTTCTGTTCACCCAAACGAAAACGATAGAGAATATATGGTGGAAAGATTTAGATTATTTACTGATAAAATCCTCTCATCTCTTCCATTAACAGATAAATAAAGATATATGACCTACATACAAAGAAAAGTAGCGGAGTTTAAGGAAATACAAAAAGAGTCATACATGACCGCTACACCTAAGCCTCTCTTACTTCAACCTGAAGCAGTTGCATGGTATGAACAAGTCCTCATTGAAACAATCGCACAAGCCATAGCAGAAGATAGAGAGAGGGTGAGGGGGGAGATATATAAAAAAAGAAAAAACATTCTATGGGAAAAGCACAACAGATTGGATATAAATTTAGACGAAAGCAAGGGCTACAACCAAGCCCTAGACGACATCCTCTCCTCCCTAGATAAACCATTAACAGATAAAAATATATGAAATACGAACCATATAATTTAGTAGGATTTGAGAAACTACTTGCATGGGGCTATAACCTAGGTTGGTATGGTGGTGATAAAAATCTATTCAAAATAACTATGCAGGGTGGTTTTGAAAGATTTAGTGGACGTGCAAGTGAAACTTGGGAACAAAGATTTATAATTGAAACTGAAAGAATAACAAATGGCGAGGGAAAAGTAATTTGCCCTGAAATAAGAATAGAAGGAAAACGGCACGAAACTCTAAATGATTTATGTGAAAGACTCCTCGCATCCTTAGACACTAACCCTAAATAGATATGAACGACTGGATAGTAAAAATAGTAGATGTTGGTTATAAACTAGAAAAGGATATTTATATCTTTACTCGAACACAAAACGGGGGCAGGAAAATGTTGGGTGGTGAAATAATAACTGACGGAGTTATCCCCCCAAAACCCACATTGTCTTTAACACACCAACAAATGATTGCTTTAGTAAACGCTCTAAACAAAGAGGGAGTGAGCCCGGAGAAAGAATATACAGCCGGCAAACTTGAGGCAACAGAAAAACACCTAGAAGATATGAGGAAGATAGCATTAACAGATAAATAAAAATATATGAGCATAGAATATTGCCACAAGTGTGATAGCCAAATAGATACAGACTTTGATGCCGAGCATTTTGACGAAGAAGTAAATGGTTGTGAAGCTACTTTTGAAGAAGTAGACGAAATCCCACAGCTCAAGGGAACGCTAGAAGCACTTAATGAGTTGTCGATAATTAAAGAATAACTATATGACCCACGAAGAAACAATAAAACGAATACAAGAGTCAGAAGAAATAAAGACATTTATAGGGGGATTATTAACCAACATTAAGATTAAGAAATAGATATGAAAAAAAAAGAAATTAGATGTCAATATACAAAAGAGGGAATAGAAACACTCAAAGGACAAAGACTAGGATATGCAAAGGAGTCTAACACTGAATATTGTAGTGTTCGCTGGGATGGAACAAAGAGTTGGACAAGGTATTCAAAGACCTTTATTGATACATCTCCATTACTAGCACTGTACTCTGATGATGAAATCAAAGAACTAGCTAAAGAAAAAGAGCCAATAATAACCCCACAGGCGATATTATCCATCGAAAATTCACTTAGACAAATAAAAGAGTCAGGTCTTAGCGAGAAAGGTCTGGTAATTTTATTACGGGACTATATTGGTGCTACTAAAATAAATAAGAAAGAAATTGAAGCGGTATTGCACGCACTTCCAAGATTAAAAGGATTTTACCTATCCAAATAAAACTATTATGACCCACGAAGAAACAATAAAACGAATACAAAAGTTAGTTCCGAGTGTTATGGCATTGGAGTTTGGGTGTGTATTAAAAAACGGCACAGCAACTAGTAGAGTTATAAAAGAAAGATTTGATGGAACTGTAATGATAAATGACTGGGGCGGTTGGCAAGATAAAAAAATGATAGAAGAAAACTTTGAAATCCTCGGCAAACCTATCACACTAGCAACAGTTTTACAGGCAATCGAGAAAGTAAACACTATAGAAAAAGAAAACTATTGTGTTATTCCCAACGGAGGTATTTGTCATATGGGATATGTAGGTAGGTATTATCACCAAGACACTCACTGGAACCTATCCAAAGACAACTTCAACGACCAGTCAGAAGAAACAAAGACATTTATAGGGGGATTATTAACTAACAGCTCGCAAGAGGAATAGATATGACATACACAGAAAAACGCAGGGCAATAATAGATAAATTCATCAACATCGACTCCATTGACGACCTAAGAGAAGCTGAAGTGGGGCTAGATGAATTTGCTAAGTATGTCGAGCAAGAGATGATAAAGAAGGTGGTGGGGGCACTTACAAGTGATATATCCACGAGTGATTTCAACGATAACGGGCGAAGTCAGTGGGAATTAAACAAAAATAGTAATAGAGGAGTAGAACCCTGCATAGAATGTGAAAATGCAACTAAAATACGGACACTCCTCTCCTCCCTCCAAGACACTAACCCTAAATAGTTATCCACAGGGGTCTGTTTACTTTATCTAAGCGGTATGATAGTATGTATGTATGAAGAATGAAATAACAACTTGCCAAATATGTGGTCGTGATATTAAAGCAAAGACAGGGGTTATTGCACATCACGGTTATCAAAGACCTAATAGGGGTAGTGGGTGGCAGACTGCTTCTTGTAGGGGTGCCAGAGGGTTGCCTTATGAGGTATCTTGCGACCTACTCCCACCAACAATTGAGTATATTAAGATTTATATTGCGAACCAAAAGAAACACTTGAAAGATTTTACAGAAAATCCTCCCGAAGAATTATCTTTTATGAGTTTTGGTGGGAAAAATAAAAAGACCATTAGACCAGAAAAATATAAATATAATGAAGAAAGAGGTTTTTACCCAGCCTTTAGTTATGAAAGTGAACACCACCACACTATTTACCAAATCAAAGGAGATATAAAAGCTAGTGGATATGACTTGGACTTTATGGAAAAAAGATTAAAAAATTGGGTAGCACCAAAATAAGTATGAAAAATCCTAACGCAGTCAAACTTGGTAAACTTGGTGGACTCGCAAGTGCCAAAAGTCTAACCAAAAAACAACGAATAGCAAGAGCAAAGAAAGCGGTACAAGCTAGAGAAGACAAAAGACTACGCCTCTCCTCCCTAGACAAACCATTAACAGATAAATAAAGATATATGACACACAAAGAAAAAAGAATAAATAGAGATGACCACACAATGCAAGAGTTTTGCGGGATAGTAGATAGGGACAGAAAAACAATATCTCGTTTAATAAAACAAGGGCGAATAAATCCAATGGTTGTTAAAAGTAAACAGGGGACAAGAGAGTATAGATTTAGTGACACGGATATAAAGGCATTTTTTTGGGACGAACTACCATTAGAAGTTAAATCAAACAGATAAATAAAGATATATGAAAGAAACAACTATTAAAATTAAAGAGAAAGTCACATTTAGTTTTATGTATATTGATAGTGCAAAAAATGTAGCAATGTCCTTGGCACTATCTGGTTACTATGTAAAACTGCGACAAGAGAGCGGAAGCTACATTTTGTCAGTTTATACCGACAGACTTAATAATAAAGATATATGACCAACACAGATAAAATCTTAGAGGAGGTATTAAAGATAGCAGTAGACAGATTTCTAGGTTGGAAACTACCAAAAGACTTTCAGCCTGACGGTGGTATCAGTTTCAAGTCGGGCGTTTGCGAAACCATAGGGACTCATCTATTTACAGCACAACAAGCAAATGAAATGTTGAAGTATGTCCTTGAAGAAGCCCTCACCACCAAAATCACACAAGCCCTAGCAGAAGAACGCTCAAAGGCGTGGGAAGGAGAAGCGGTAAAGCAAGCGTATATTCAAGGAAAGTCACAAGCCATAGCAGAAGAGAGGGAGAGGGTAGTGAAAGGATTATTAAAAGAATACAAAGGGCAAGAAAGTCAGATACAGGATGCAGTAAATTACATCTCCTCCCTAGACAAAAGCCCCAATTCTTCCTAAAAAACGGAATACATTGGCAATGACAATAAGACCAAAGATGTGGAGATTATTATTAAATAGTGTTATAATATAAACAACATGGAAGCAAGGAAATTCACCCTTGAGCAACTAAAGGCAATGGCATACGACTCATTGGTAAACCTCGAACAAAACCAAGCAAACCTAAGGGCAATCAACCAAGCTATAGCAGATTTCAAACCAGAAGAACCAATTGAAAGCACGGGGGAAGTAAAGGCAAAGAAGTAAAATGTATAAAAGAAATATCATCTTGCTTGACACAGGGTTTATGGGGAGTATAATTGGGGCATGGATAAAACCTGCCCGTGTGGAAAAGTCTTCTTTGTCAAACCCTACCTTCTTCACAGAAAGAAGTATTGTTGCAAAAAGTGTTTCTACAAATACCGCACAAGACCTGTCGGGCTTGTTTATCAGCTGGTTAAGGAGAACCCAACAAGTTTTAAGAAGGGGCAAAAGCCTTGGAATACGGGAAGTGGAAAACCGTATTTCGATAAAAATACAGGCTATTGGAACATTGGCAAGGACGGTATCCGATTAAAATACCACAGATATGTAATGGAAAAACATTTGGGGAGGAAGTTGTCAAGTGAGGAGGTGGTGCACCATATTGACAACAACCCAAACAACAACAAAATTAACAACTTATATTTATTTGCCAACAAATCTGAGCACCTGAAACACCATTGGCAAACAACAAGAAAATGGAAAAAAAATACCAAAGGACTATGATATGCAGTGGAGTCAGCGGATTTATTGGCTCTCATTGTTTAGAATACTTTCTCAAAAACACAGATTGGAATTTTATATGTCCATGCTCATGGAACCACAAAGGCACACCAGAAAGGATTACCGAGATATTTGACAGGACACCAGAGTACCGAGACCGAGCAAGAGTTCTCACACATGATCTCACTACTCGATTTACAGAACACACAATCTCCACACTTCCTCAGATTGATTACATTGTGAATGTTGCGAGTGATTCACACGTTTATCGCTCAATCGAAGACCCGGTACCCTTTATCCAAAACAATGTTGAGTTAATTCTAACGATGCTAGAGCTTGCTCGTATAGTTAAGCCCAAAGTCTTTTTACAGGTCTCTACTGATGAAGTGTATGGCTCTGCACCAATAGGAACAAGGTACAAGGAATGGGATGCAATACTTCCCTCAAATCCCTATGCGGCCTCAAAAGCAGCACAAGAAGCCCTCGCCATCTCTTATTGGAGAACCTATGATGTGCCTTTAGTTTTGACCAACACTGTCAACAACTTCGGTGAAAATCAGGATAGCGAAAAATATTTATCAAAGCTGATAAAACTTATTCACAATGACGAGACTGTAACCATACACGGAAACGACAACTATATCGGTGGAAGATATTACCTTTATGTAGACAATCACGCAGACGCAATCCTCCACATCCTAGAAAATCTCCCTGTGAAAATGTGTAAAGATGAGCAAGATAGACCCCTAAGATTCAATGTAACCTCTGATGATGAGCTTGATAATCGTGAAGCCGCTCTTATGGTATCTGAACTGATGGGCAAGGAGTTGAAATATAAGCTTGTAGACTTCCATGTGGAACGAAAGGGTCACGATAGGAGATACGCACTAGACGGAACTAAGCTAAAAGAAACAGGTTGGGTTATGCCCTTCACCCTCAAAGAATCACTACAGAGGTATATAAAATGGTCGTTAGAAAATAAACAATGGCTCAACTAATGTCTAATATCGCTGTAGTAGTACCTTCGCACAAACAAGAACTCACCGACTTATTCTTAGGTAAGTGGCAAGCTCTGTTTGATAAGCACCAAGTAGAGTTTATCTTAGTCAACGATGCAGGTGATGTGCCTCACATAGAATATAAAGGAGAAGTAATAAAACTTGAAAACACCTTAATCTCAAACAAGTGTGCGGGAGTAAGGCAACTAGGCTTCCTCTACATAGCCCGGTACCTCCCAGATGTGGAGTACATTCTAACCTTTGACACCGACACCGAACCTATTGGCGACCCTATCCAAGACCACATAGACGCACTTAATATGAAAGTACCTATCTCTTGGCTGTCTACTGCAAATGTACCGATGCGTGGATTTCCTTATGGAGTAAGAACCGAGGCACAGGTAATGCTCAGTCACGGAGTATGGGAAGGAGTCCCAGACTATGACGCACCCACACAGCTCTTGATGAACCCAGAGTTTAAGCCTACCTACTATCAAGGTGTGATACCAAAAGGAATATTCTTTCCAATGTGTGGGATGAATCTTGCGTGGCGTAGGGAAGCCTTACCTTATGTCTACTTCGCACCCGTGGGAACATTTAAGGGGGCTGAAAGAATGGACGATATTTTTGGAGGAGTGATGCTTATAAAAGATTTTGCGAGATTAAATTGGGGTATCGTGTCGGGCTACGCAAGAATCCACCACACAAGAGCTTCTAACGTTTTCCAAAGCCTCGAACATGAAGCGGTGGGGATAAGGCACAACGAAGGACTGTGGAAAGACCCAGAAAACTACAGCGGAGACCCTTGGTTTGATGAGTTTCGTAAAAAAACTAAAGCGTGGTATGAACTAACAAAATGACTACCTATAACCTAGAACACCTAACCCAAGCTGAAGAACAGAGCAACCCAGGGCCGATTCAAGATGACGAAGCCCTTCTTCTCTTTGGCTTAATAAGGACAACTAGAATTAAAAGAATCTTGGAGCTGGGGTCTGCTAGTGGGTATGGTGCTAAGAACTTTTGTGAGGCAGTAGGCGATAAAGGCACAGTCTACTCTGTTGATTGGGGAGTAGAGGAGATTACCCCAAAGGTCGCAGATAATCACGTTGTTATCATTAAAGAAGTCTCAGATTTAACCCCAGAAGACTTGGGTAATGAGGCGGTTGATCTGGTATTCTTTGATTGCCACGCCTACGAAGCCGAGCTTTGTGTGTTTCAAAAACTTCGTAGGGCATCCATCATCACCGATAAGACTATTCTAGTCCTTCACGACACTAACCTTTGGCCTACCAAGGACTCACCAAATACTTCAGGTATCCCGTGGCCTGAAATATCCTATGAAGTTGGGGGTGGTTGGGTCTTTTGTCCACCTGAACGGCAGTTAGTAAACGATTTCAAGGAAATGGGGTATGATGTACTTAATCTAGGAACAAGCAGAGAGGTACACGGCAAACACTTTCCCTATCGTTGTGGACTAAGTATCGCCCGCAAGTTTGTTCCTCTTGAATTAAAGTTTGGTGCTACAGCCCCGTGGATGATTCCGCAAAAGGTAGAGAGTGCTAAGTTTACTAAAATAGGTCCATTTGATTATGATAAAATATAAAGACCAGGAGTTTAAGGTAGTGATCTGCACCCCAGCAGGAAGGGAGAAGTATCTTTCTGTCTTTAAGAAATCCATCTACAAGAAAATGGAAGAAGGTTTGATTGACGGCTGGCAACTCTGGTACAACACCATAGACGCAGGAGACACCGCCTACCTCCTTAGTATGGAAGCAGAGAATCCAAAGGTAAGGATTTACAGGATAGGAGACGCAATAGACTCAACCGAAGACGGGGTAAGTGGTTTGTATGAGACATTTAACCCATTAAAGACACACAAGTTCTTTGCCAACGCTCAAGATGACGACACAATTTACATACGATTTGATGACGATATTATTTGGATAGAAGATGGTGCTATTGAGAAGATGTGTCAGGCTAGGATAGACAACCCAGACGCTTTCATAATTTACCCAAACATAATTAACTCCACCACCTGCACAGCGTGGCATCAAGAGAAGGGTGTACTCAGTGAGGAAGCTGGTGTGGTGAGGAAGTATGACAAGACAGACCCGGACTACTCATACCTACACGAATTTAACTACACCGACAACAGACTTATAAACCACATACACAACACCTTTAGAAAGAACTATGAAGAAAAGACACTATATAAATACTACTTGCCAAGCCGAAGCCTCGTAAACTTTGAACGATTCTCTATTTGTAGTATCTGCTGGTTTGGTAAGGATAAAATAAAACTTGGCTATATCGAAGAGCCACAACTGTCGTGGGAGCTACCAATGGCATTAGGTAAGCCGAACTTTTTTTGTGGAGATGCGTTGTTAGTCCACCTGTCGTACCATACCCAGCGACCACTATTAGAAGCACAAGGGGATATACATCTTAAGTATTATGCCAAGATAAGTACAGAGAATTACGGGTAGTTGACATCTGTGTATGATAAGTATATACTCTTATTGTGCCAACAGGAACTTATAAAAGAACAGAATATCACAATGCCATTTCAAGGAAGAATGGTTTTCAAAAAGGAAACAAGCCGTGGCACACAGGAACGAAGGGTATAATTGAGAACGGATTTCAGGCGGGGAAAGAACACCAAAACTGGAAAGGAGATGAGGTTGGGTACCAAGGGGTGCATATTTGGATTAGAAAGAACAAAGGAACACCAAAAAAGTGTGAAGAATGTGGAACTACAAACAGAAAAAAGTGGTACGAGTGGGCGAACAAAGACCACACTTATAAAAGAAATTTAGAAGATTGGATAAGAATGTGCAGAGGGTGCCACAGAAAATATGATACTAGAAACCATTTATTAAAAAGAGACAAAATACAATGAATAAACTACATTTCTCACCAGAGCTAAAGGAGTGTGTGGAAGGACATTACGTTGCAGTAGTAGAAGATGATGAGTATAGACTCCAAGAACTTGCTGACTCTGACAAGGATATAGAATACATTGTAGACCTCGGAGCTAATGTGGGTATGTTCTCAATGCACGCTCACAATATCTTCCCTGACGCTAAGATACTGGCCTGTGAGCCTAACCCAGAGTGCATGAAGTACACTAAGCTAAACACTGACAACGAACTTACTTACATAGAAGAAGCAATAATCGGAGATGAGAGAAAGGAAGTAACTTTTAATGTTTGCGAGTGGGCAGGGAATGGACACGTTTCAGGAAACTTTAGATGGGATTTGTTCGAGCCTATGGGTTCAAAGCTAGACCACGAGATAACAGTACCAGCCTCAACGCTCAAAGAGATAATGGATAGGCACAACTTCCCTCGAATAGACCTACTCAAGGTAGATACAGAAGGAATGGAGGGGCAAATACTCACGGCTTTTAAGCCCTATATGTCTCTCGTGAAACACTTTCGTGGCGAGTGGCATGGGCGAGAAGACAGTGAAATTATGAAAGCTGCGTTAAGTGATACACATTGTATATTTATTAGTAGGGTAAATACTACTCACGGAGACTTTTTTGCAGTAAGAAAAGACTATGTGGGAGTAGAGGAAGTAATGAATGGACATACGTTTGTTAAGACTCCAGGATTACCCGATAAACTAAAAACAGTTGACTAACTTGTTGTATTTGTATACAATGTATGTATGAGAAAACCACTATCAATGAAGCGAGTTACAATGTTATCGGCTAATTATTGCATTTCACTAGGTGCAGAAAAGGGCAATGAAGTCTTGCCTGTTTTAATGGACTTTCTAGGGTATATGTGGGAACACAAAGATGAAGACTTATATTCGTTGCCAGTTTTAACTAAGAAATAATATGAAAGGAATCGTCGTTGGTACATCAGCATTCACAAAGGATTATTTAAAACCCTGCTTAGACTCACTCAAAGGAACTCCGTATAAGGTACTGGTAGTATCAAATGATAACTACACCCCAGATTTTCCTATTGATAACCTTATAGTAAACGAATGGAATGGCTGGGAATTGGCAGTACTCCAACGAGGTAAAGAAAATTTTGATGAGTTTGTATTTATACACGATACTTGTTTAATAAAAGATATTAGTTTATTTGATAAAGTCTTTGCTATAGAAGGAAATGTTGTCTTCACCAAATCCAATTTCCACTACATGGGAAAGTTTGTAACAAAAGAACTTCCTAACCTACCAATAGTCCACGATAAGATACTCGCTGTATACCTAGAAGTAAGATGGTTAGATGGATTTAAGTACACAGAGTTCACACCAGACTTACCCGTACACACAAACGTCTTTGAAGAAATCCACGGCATGAAAAGAATGAAGTTGGAGAATGAATATATGATAAAATGGAAGGGAACTTACTTCACAACAAAAGAACAAAGAGCAGAGATAGACGGAGAGATACTTAAAAGAGAGAAGGGTGTGGTATAATACAATGATATGGAAGATACTGAAAGACACTCGAACGGAACTTTTAAAAAGGGGTTTACTAAACAGGGGTAGCGTTTATTCCATTCCTAGTAACAGGAAAACAGCAGGAACATCATGTCTAATCCTAACCCATCAATAAGCACAAGGTTTCAGCCTGGGCAATCAGGTAACATTAGTGGCAGACCAAAGGGAACAATGAAGCAATTTCTAAGTAAGAAGTTTATGGAAATGTCAGACGAGGATAAAGAACTATTCCTCTCAGATCACAAGGTAAGCGGTAAAGATATGATTGAGTTTGCAGAGGGTAAAGCACAACAAGACACCTCAACCACCCTAGAGATAACGACACCAGTACCAATCTTAGTTAAGTTCATTGATGGATAACCTAAAAGTAGTAGAGATACCAATAGAGTACAAACGCTTGTTTGATAATGACTGGCGTGAAGCTGCTGTCTACGGAGGGAGATTCTCTTTGAAGTCTCACACAGTAGCAAGATACCTATTGATACAAGCTCGTATGAAGAAGACACGAATAGCGTGCTTCCGAGAGTTTCAAAGCTCTATTGCTGACAGTTCACACCAACTCCTTGCAGACCTTATAAACCTCTACGAACTAAAAGAGTTTGAGATAACAAACAACTCAATCATAAATAAGCTCAATGGCTCTGACTTTCTATTCAAAGGAATGCACCGCAACGAGCAATCTATCAAGTCTATCGAGGGTATTGATATCGCATGGGTAGAAGAAGCACAATCAGTATCTAAGCCAAGCATTGATGTCCTTACACCTACAGTTAGAAAGGAAGGCTCACGGATTATATATACATACAACAGACTCCTTGAAGATGACCCTGTACACCAAAGACTTGTACTAGAAGGTAGACCCAACACACTCGTCATCAATGTGAACTACGACATCGCAATGAAGTACAAGATGATGCCCGATATCATTCGCCTTGAAATGGAGGATGACAAAGAGAAGCGACCTGCATTGTATAAACATAAGTGGCTAGGAGAGCCTAATAGTCTTGAAAGAAAGATATACAGAAACTGGGCTATCATTGAATCAATACCCCACGAAGCAAGACTAGAACGCTATGGACTAGACTTTGGCTATTCAAACGACCCAACATCTATTGTTGCTGTTTACTACTACAACGGAGGCTATATCTTAGATGAGATAACCTTTCAAAAGGGGCTAAGCAATAAACAAATAGGGGACATACTAAGGAACCATGACACAGCTCTTGTTGTGGCTGATAGTGCAGAGCCTAAGAGTATTGACGAGATAGCAAGCTACGGAATCAGTATTGTAGGTGCTGTGAAAGGGAGTGATAGTATCGTGCATGGCATTACGACAATTCAAGCACAGAAAGTATCTCTTACCCAAAGGTCTCAGAACATCATTAGGGAATACAACAACTTCTTTTGGACTACCGATAAGAATGAAAAGATAATCAATGAACCAGAAGCCGGCTTTGACCATTCAATGGATGCACTACGCTACGCTCTTGCTTCACTTATCAAGGATGGAACGGGTGACATGGAAGCCGAGAAGGCTGAAAGGCTTATGAGTAGGTTAAGAGGGCAGGTTAATCAAACACGGTAATGGATAAAAGACCCACACTTCACGACCCAGCAGAGTTTGCTCTTATCAAGAGTATTTATTTTAAGAATGGGAGAGCCTTTAATGAAGACATTGACCCGATTGAGAGATTAGAACGACTGGAGAGTAGGCAGAGGAACGATAATAAGAGTTCGCGTTAGTGCTTGCATTACTAAAAATGGTATAATTATATAAATGCTTACAATAAAAACCGAGCCGGAACAAATCATCAAGATGACACCAAACGAGCAGACCATCATTGATACACTAAGAGAACTTAGACCCTTTGAGACTGTAGCTATACAGAAGGACTCTAAGGGAAAACCCGACAATTTTATTGTGAAGAGAGAACAGAAGATATTCCTGACTAATAATTAGATTTGCAAATATGAATGTGTTATAATTATAGGTAATAACGTCTAGCAGGAAAACTGGAGACATAAATTTAATTATTTATGGTATCCATCAAAACCGAGCTGGAACAAATCAAGGTTAATTATTCCAAGACTATTGACCTTGTAGAAGGTTTGTCATTCTCTCAAAAGCAAACAATACGAACGATTGAGTTTTACAACAACTCTAAGTATCTAAATGGACAGAAAGATGAACTCGGAAGGGAAAAGCCTTTCTTGCAGATTCTTAATGCTATCTGCGATGTGGAGAACACCGCTAAGGACTTAGACACCAAAGATATTCAGATAACATCTGATGACGCAAACCACTACCTAGAGTCGTGGCTTCTTTCAAAGGATATATATGTATGGATGAAGGATACGAACTTTGCTAAGACATTGAATGAAATGAGAGATATGCACACCCGCTATGGCTCACTCCTCGTGAAGAAAGTTATGAAGGATGGAGAATTGACACTCGAACTCCCAGAGTGGAAGAACCTCATTACTGACCAAAGAAAGATACTAAGCAGACCTATTGTAGAAACTCACTGGATGACTGCGGTTGAGATAGCACAGAAGAAAGGGTGGAAGAACCTCACAGCAGTTCTCGACAAACTAGAAAATCAAACATCAAACACTACTATACCTGTGTATGAAGTACGAGGCACATTCTCACAGGCTATCTACAAAGACGCAAAAGGTGAAGGATTCACTGACGCTGACAAATCAAAGTTCTCATATCAACTGTATTACATTGCCGGTCTTCCAAGTAAGGATGAGGGCAAGGTAGACAATGACGCATTTGAAATTATGTATTGCGAAGATAACACAGACGAAGTGTACAAGTATCTTGCTCGTAAGCCAAAGGCAGGTAGAGCGTTTGGAGTCGGTGTTATGGAAGAAGGAGAAGAAGCTCAAGTGTGGACTAATGACGCAATCTTGAAGCAGTACCGAGCAATGGAGTACACAACAAAGGTTATCGGACAGACTGCATCCAAGAAGCTCAAAGGAAGAAACCTACTCACTGAAACAGATGATGGAACTATCCTAGAAACTGAGGAGAATAAACCTATTACAGCTCTCAATCTCCTACCAAGTGGAGGGCTCAACCAGTACAGCTTGATCATCAATCAGTGGTACGACCAACTACAGAAGACTACAAGTGCCTATGCCGCACAAAGAGGCGATACACCACCGTCAGGGACTCCATTCAGACTCCAAGCAACTGTTCTTCAGCAATCATCTTCAGTCTTCCAAGTGCTTCAAGAGGAGTTTGGTATCTTTCTGACTGAAATAATTGAGGACTGGGTAATGCCGTATCTTGCGACTAAGCTCACCGCTGAACACATCCTCTCGTACGACTTCTCACCAAATGAACTGAAAGACATTGACTCAAAGTTCTCTATCCGAGAGGCAAACATGAAAGCCAAAGACATCATCCTTTCAGGCGGAGACATCACAGCAGAGGAGTACCAGACCTTTATAGACAACTATGACGAGTTCATTAAACAAACAAAAAGCCAGAGATTCATTAACATTCCAAAGGACTTCTACAAGAATCTAAAGGTAAAAGTAACTGTGAACATTACAGGCGAACAGAGAAACAAAGCAGCAACTCTTGAGAGTCTCAACAACATTCTTGTCACCTACGCTTCTAATCCTAACCTAGCTAACGACCCAGTAGCTTCACAACTCCTTACCAAGATTATCGAGCTATCAGGAGCTGGTATCAGTCCAGTGCAGATTACAAGTGCTATTAACGAAAAGGCTAAGGAAGCACAGGCACAAATGGCTATGCAACCAACAGGACAGTCACAACAGGCAAGTCCCATGAGTCTACAAGCTAACGCAACACCTCAAAATGCCTAGTGCTCTCCAAGACTTTTATTTGAATGAGAATATGAGAGGGGAAGTTAAAAACTACCTTATGTCTTTTCTCACCGATAAGGCAGTAGTGAAGGTGTTTGCTCAAGAGGACACGAAAGCAATCGCAGAGGCTAAAGATGTGATAGATGAAGCATTCTCTAACCTTGAACTCCTTTTCACATCAAAGTCAGAAACTAAAGAGATAAAGAACGAAGCGAGGTAGTATTGATTGAGGGGTGCGTCTCAACAACGCATAGGCTCGCAGGTAAGCATAATCCTGCATAAACGCTTGGCAGTAAGCATAATCTGCTACACATCAATGGCTAACACCAACGACGACGCTGTGGTCATAGACACAGAGGATGAGGAAGCTACCAGTAGCAACGAAGACAGTGAGGAGGAAACTGTAGACCTTGCAGATGAATTAGAAAAATTAGAAAAAGCTCGTGAAGCCAATCGAAACATCAACGCAAGAGCTAGAAGGGCAGAAGACGAACTTAAGCAATTAAGAAAATCTACGCCACCTTCAATTAACAACGACCCACAACTTTTAGAAGAACTTAAACTGATTGCCCGTGGTTTATCGGATGAAGAAATTGAACAAGCAAAAGTGGTAGCAAAAGGAAAGGGCATTGCCCTAACCGAAGCTGTCAAAGAACCCCTTTTCCTAACCTATCAAAGTGATTTGAAAGAGAAGAAAAGAAAGGAAGATGCAAAGCTCGGTGCTTCAAAGGGTTCAGGCGAATCGCAAGACCAGTCTGAAATCAAATCCGAGATGACACGAGAGGAACACATGAAGGCTTTTAAGAAAGTAATGGGTAAATAACATTACTAGTAAAAATACATAATTATTAGTTTATAAATTATATGGCAACTGGAACATTTCCAACAGCGTCACAATCCTCAACCACATTAGCGGAAAGTATTCCTCTAATCTGGGGTGAGAAAATCAACGAGTTCTTCAAATTGAAACTCTCGATTGCAGAGTTCTTCACAGACCGTTCTGCAGAATTAGCAGATGGAGGTTCAGCACTCTACACTCCGAATCTTACCGAGTTTGCAGCAGCAGCTAAAAGTAACGCAACAGCAGTTACTCTTAACAACGCTACTGACACAAAGGTAACTCTCACTGTAGACCAGTGGTTTGAAGTATCATTTGCTATCGAAGACCGTGAAGCAGCACAGGTTAAGCAGTCATACTACCTCCAGGAGAGGTATGCTCAGAGTGCTGGTTACACAATGGCAAGAAAGTTAGAATTAGCACTAGCAGACCTTTTCAAAGGTTTCTCAACAGTAGTTGGTGCTTCTACTACCAACCTAGCCGACAGTGAAATCCGTGCAGCTATCTCAGCTCTCGAATCAGTAGGTATTGACACCCAGTCAGATGTCGCGTTCTTCCTTTCACCAGCAGTGTTCTGGAAACAAGTACAAAACCTCGATAAGTTTTCTCTCGCGATTAATTCACCAGTGAATGACCCAACAGCAAAACTTCCACGAGCAACTTTGTATGGTATCCCAGTGTTCGTATCTAACAACGTTCAGAACGTGTCAGGAACAGCAGGTAGATATAACACACTAGCCCACAAAGACGCTCTTCATTGGGCAAGGTCTCCACTTGGGTCAGGTGGTTCACTAGGTAGTTCAATGACAGGTAAGCATGGAGTTCGTATTCAATCGAACTACATTCCTGAATACCTCTCGACTCTTACAACCGCAGACTTGCTCTACGGTGTAGTTGAAAACCGAGATGAAGCAGGTGTAAGAATTCTTACAGCGGCGTAATCAATTATAAGACTAATTGTGTGCCTCGTACTCAATGCAGATTGCGAGATATGAGGCACATCTGCACGCAATTATGACAACAGTAATATCGCCAAACATACGAAAAGAAAGCGTTAGGATTGACCCAGATGGGAATGTTATTAATGCTAGAACCAAACAGATAATAGAACCAGTAACGCCAGAGTATGTTGCACCAGCAGTAGCTCCTGTAGTAGTTTCAATAGCCCCTACAATGGCTCCTGTAGCACCCTTAACTCCTATGGGGGAGTTATCAGTCCTAGACCAAATAGCACAAGCAAAGAAGCACCTAGCAGAATTAGAAGAATTAAAGAAGTTCAGGATTGCCGAGAAGAAGGCAGAGCTTGAGCTACTAGAACAATAATATGAAAGTTTACTTCATTCACACTTCACTCGAAGGATGTTTTAACGTCAGATGTCTCTTTCCTTTACAGGAGAACGGCTGGGATGGTGACAGAACAACTCTAGCCATTAACCGAGCAACACCAGAGGAGAAGGCCAAGGCTTTAATGGGCGCAGATGTAGTAGTATTCCACCGACCAGAATCAGAAGAACTTCTCACTGTGGCAAGGGCACTCAAGGCACAAGGCAAGAAGATAGTCTTTGACAATGATGACACCGCAAAAGACGCCGGAGGTTTCAAGTTTACGGAATACATGAATGAAGAAAGGGTGAAGCGTGGACTAGACATAATGAATAAGAACCTCGACACCTTCATTACAGAGGCAGACCTGGTAACTTGCTCTACAGAGTTTCTCAAAAAGGAATACGAAGCCTTAAATCCTAATGTGATTGTCTTACCAAACACCGTAGACCCCTTCTATTACCCAGAACCTCTAAGGAATGAAACAGACATTGTGAGAATAGGTATCACCGGCTCTGTTGGGGTGACTGCTGACGTAGAAGGACTGAAACCAATCATAGAACACTATCAGAACGACCCTAGAGTGAGACTTGTGCTTCTATCCCTTCCACCAGAAGGCAATAATGCTATATACAAGCAGTTATATGTAGAGGAATACGCCTTTTGGAATAAGATGAACATTGAATGGCACTCATACGCACCGACTGACGAATATTATGAGTATCTAAACAATCTCAAGCTCGACATGGTGATAATCCCTCGACATGACTCGCTATTCAATCGCTGTAAGTCTAACCTCAAGTTTATAGAAAATTCTATGCTGGAGATTCCAACAGTTGCACAATCATTCTCTACCGGTGATTCCCCGTATGAAGTGAACAAATCAGACACAGAACACCTTCTTCTGGCTACTGATACAGCTTCATGGATTGAACAGATTGAGACCCTTATTACTGACAAGGGACTACGAGTTGAAATGGGCAAAAAGGCAAAGGAATATGTGGAAAAGACATACTCGATTGCAAACAACGCTCACCTATGGAGAGACGCTTACGCTACTTTGTTTAAAAATGGTATAATTAACTCATAACACTATGTACCCAAGACTTATTACAATCGATTCTGATAAATTGAAGAAACTCATGTTAGAGAAGGGTGCTTTGGTGGAAAAAGGCAGAGCTGTTTCAGTAGAAATTGATGCACTTGAGATAGAACTAGAGGAGATAAACAAAACACTTATAGAAGAAGAAAAAAAGGTGGATATTTCAGACATCTTAGAGAAAGAGAAGGCTGTAACAGTAAAAGTAGAAGACGCTATTGCAGAAATGAAGGTATACAAGCAAGAAATCTTTGACAGAATGACTGCACAGATGGCACCAGAGCTAAGAAACAAGTATGAAGAAGTAAAAAAGAATAAGGAAGATAAAGAGACAGAAAGAAACAAGATTGCACTCAAAGCACAGAAGTATAACGACAAGATTATACCTTTGAGCCGTGGATTCATGAAGCCGTTTTTACAAGACCAGTACGAGGATTACGATTCATTGTATTTAGAGGATGATGTAATCATAGCGTCAATCTTTAGCCACATAGTCGACTTTAAGACAAACTTTAAGAAAAAATAACCACACTATTATGGCAGTCTTCTCGAATACATCGACTGGTTTGGGCATCGTGGAGCAAGTCAGAGTTATGGCTCGTGTTGATGCTACCCAATGGGCAACCGCCAATGTGGTAAATTCGTGTAACAACTGGCTTAATCACATCTTTACCAGAGGAAAGGTGCTTGATAGACGCTTTCAGCTTGATGACACAAACCATACAAAACTCCCAAGAGGAACTACAGACCTTGTTGCAAACCAATCCGAGTATTCATTCCTTACTGATGAGCAGGGCAATAGAATCACCAACCTTACCAGAATCGACATACTAGATGCTTCAGGTCTATGGAGACAGCTTATTCCTATGGATCAAGCACAACTCGGAGGTATTGCTCTCGATGAATGGAATAAAACCGCAAATCTCCCACTTTACTACGACAAGATTGCCGATAACGTTATCAGGCTCTATCCAAAGCCTGCGGTATCAGTAACTTCAGGAATCATGTACTACTTTCAACGTTCACCTTCGTACTTCGTAGCAACAGACACAACAAAACAACCTGGAGTGGCTGATGACCTCCACAGAGGCTTCATTGTGGCTTCAGCCTATGATGTAGCGTTTACATTGGGACTTCCTAACCTACAAGCACTCTCAGTAGAGCTACAGAAAGAAGAAGCGGTTATTGACGAGTACTTCGCAAGCAGAGAGACAGATGAGGTGTTAAAACTAACAACCAAGCGTAGAAGCTCACGATAATGGCAATCTCAAACATTTCACGACCAACATCATCACTTATAAACACAGCAAAGGTTGTCGGATATGAAACATGGGCTACCATCACCACAACATACGCCAGTGAGACTCGCACTTGGGCAGCCACAGGAACAATCTTTACTAACACATTAAGACCGGGTTCTTCACTTACTAACATAGCAAAACCAGCATGAGTATTTTAACCACAATCAACGCAGGAGATAATATCTCAACAAGTCGTACTGACATTAATACCAATTTCAGTAACCTTAACGCTGATAAGGTAGAGACTACTGTACTTGATACCGATACTACTCTAGCTGCTAATAGTGACTTGAAAGTGGCTACACAGAAGGCAGTAAAGGCGTATGTGGACTCAGGTGGTAACACTAACGCATCAACAACGGTTAGGGGTGTGGTAGAGGAGGCAACATCAGGTGAAGTGGCGGCTGGAACTGGAACTGGAGCAACTGGAGCAAGGTTGTTTATAAACCCTTCCTCTATGCCCGCTATTTTCAATGGCTTTGGTTCAGGAGCAGACGGTGACTTAAATGTTGCTTCTGGCACAACAACAATGGCTGCCAATAGATACTATTCCAGCGTGACTGTTTCAGCTGGGGCTGTGTTAGATACAGCAGGGTATTCTCTCTATTGTAAGACAAGTATCAACAACGCAGGGACAATAAGGAACAATGGAAATGACGGTGCTACTGGTCAGGGTGGTTCAAGTATTGGTGCTGGTACTGGAGTGGGAGGAGCAGGTGGAGCAGCTAAAACACTAAACACTTTTGGTGTTGGAAGTGCAGGAGGTGCTGGTGGTAATGGTAGGGGCCCTTCTGGTTCTCCAGCTGCAACGGCGGGTACAAATGGAGGTGCGGTTAACCCGTCATTGCCTGCGGTAAGCGGTGGAGCGGGGGGTATTAGTGCTGTTGCAGCAGGTGCTGGTGGTGTTGCGACAACTGAAACGCTAAACTTCCCTGCTACTTTTAGTGCAATTACAGGAGTAACAAGTGGTGGAGTAACAAACGTATCAGCACTTCTAAGAGTTCTGGGCTCAACTAGCATTGCGGTTTTATCAGCAGGTGCAGGTGGTGGAGGGGGAGGGGGAGCAGAAAGCAATGGAACAAACCAGGGTGCAGGCTCAGGAGGAGGTGGAGGTGGTGGAGGAGTAATTGTTATTGCTTCACCTACTATAATAAACAGTGGGACTATCCAAGTAAATGCAGGAAATGGTGGACAAGGTGGTTCAGCAGACCCAGCGAGAGGTGATAGAGGCTCAGGTGGTGGAGGTGGAAGTGGCGGTGTTATAGTCCTTATCTACCAAACACTAACTGACACTGGCACTATTCAGGCTTTGGCTGGAACTGCAGGGGCTGTGGGAGCTGCTGGTGCTGTGGGAAATAGTAACGCAGGTGTTGCTGGTAATGCGGGAAGGATATACAGACTATTGGTAGGTAATAACCTCATTGCGTAATGCCTAAACAAATAGAAATAAGGGTAAATAACTTCTCAGGTGGCATCGCAGATGATGTCAGGAAAGAGTCGTCTAGTGAATTTATAATCACTAAACACTTTGACATATTTTCAAATCCAAAGAAGCTAACACCCTATCGTTCATTTGAAGTAGACCACGCTACTGCTATTGGTGCGACTGACTTACGACAGTATTTTGTCAGAGACTTTCTCTATCCCTCTGGTTCAGGAAAGCTCTATGGGCTTGGTCAAACAGCAGGAGGATTGACTAAGATTTTACAAAAGGATTTAGCAGAGTCAGGACTATGGACTACCCCAGCTTCTTCAGAGGGTAATGGAGCAGTAAAGAACGGTTGTTTAGTGGAATACAAAGATTATGCGTGGGGCTTTCAAGGAACGACTCAAGTCTTTCGCTGGGGACTTCTTTCAGGTACTCCAACTATCACAAACTCACAAGGAACTGTGGCAACTATCACCAGTGTTGCTCAAGGTGTTATTGCACTAGACGATAACCTGTATCTTCCTTATAACAATAAGCTCGTACGAGTGAACGCAGGAGGCACTGTGCAAGATGCAATTCTTACACTTCCTACAAACTTTAAAATTACTTCCATTTGTAACTTTGGAAAGTATCTAGCTATCGGCTGTGCCCCTATTTCAACATTTAATGGAGTATCAAAGGTTTTCTTATGGAATCTCACTTCTCCAGACGTCCAGGAGGTAATTGACTGGGGAGAGGGTGAACTTCGAGTGATAGAAGCTATCGAAGGTATGATTGTCGGTGTTACTGACAGATATTTAAATAACGCTACAGGGGCTGGAAGGGGCTCTATGATTATACAAGGCTATTCTGGGGGTATTCCTCAAGTATTGAAAGAAGTCTTCACCTTGAAGCTCACAGGGAAGACTATGCCTATATCTAAGGCGGTCAAGAACAACCGTCTATTCTTTTCAGCAAAGATAATGACAAATGAAGCAGGTACAGAGTATGACGAGGGTATCTGGTCATTCGGAAGGAAGAACGCTAACTATCCGTGGGCATTAACTCTAGATTTGATTGATGAGAACGTAACTACCGCAGGAATACAAGCCTTTGGTTCTGCCGCTAACTTCTTTTTCATAGCGTACAACAACGATGGCAGTGTGGATAAGACAAATGACGTAGCTACCTACGCCTTCACTTCAATATATGACTCTCTTATACAAGAGTTTGGTGATGTAGAGATGGATAAACGTCTAGACAGCTTCAAGGTGTCATTTAGAAGGTTGGTGTCAGGAGAGAGCATTACCGTCAAAGTTAAGGTAGATGATGCGGTGGCGTTCACTACAATAGGAAGCTTTAGTACCGTAGGGGCACTGACAAAGACATTTAACGTCATAGAGTCTACTGGACTGGCTTTTCCAAGTGGAAAGGAGTTTAAGTTTAGGATTGAAAGTACCGGTGGTGCGGAAATTACTAGCTGGACTGCTCGTGCAACAATTCTCTCTACAATCTAATGAACATTACAGAAATGCAGATGCAAATAGACCAGCTTAGGAAAGACTTAGAGGCTCTTAACAATGAGTATTACAAGAACAACTTTTCAGCAGTACAGGACTTTAATAAAAAAAGCAACTTCACTACACGACTGAAGGTGCCAAGTTATGTGACCGCACCAACAACCGCAGAAGTGGGAGAAATTATAGAAGTTGGAGGCAAATTGTATATTTGTAGTACAGCAAATATTTTTTCCTTAGTAGGTGCACAGGTATAAATGGTATAATTATATAAATATATGGCATACACTAGCTCTCAAGTATCATCAATAAACGCAGCACGTGCAGCAAATGTTGCTGCTGGAATAAACGCTTACTCAGGAGCAGGTGCAACCGCATCTTCAATCGCAAGTGGTCGTTCAGGAGCAGGTGCAACCCTCCCTTCTCAAAACGTAAATAATCCTAACGTAGCATTCGTGGCACCAGATAATGTAGCTCCATTGCTGAGCAATGTCATTCAAGCTCCTAATATCGGAGTAAACAATCCCGAGAGTCAAAAGATAAACTTTGGAACTTCAAGTGTACTTAACCAACCCAATCTTTCAGGAATTAATCAGGGTCTACAAGTAAGTGCAAATGATTCACTGAAAACACTTACAGAACAAAAGAACCAAGCAACCAGTAATCTTGCCAGTATTTTCTCTCAGTACTTGAGTGCTCAAGACACCAATCAAGCACCTTCAGGAGCAGATGCGTTCAAAAAAGCTCAAAATGAAACCGGTTTCCTACAGAAACAACAATTAGTCGGTGACTTAACTGGTCAACTAAATCAGATAGTCGCTACCTCACAGGCTCAACAGATTGCAGAGACAGGGCAAGGGCGTGGAATACCAGAAACTATCATCGGTGGTAGACAGGCTCAAATAGCTCGTGAAGCAGCCATCCTAGCACTTCCTGTCGCGGCACAACTTTCTGTAGCTCAGGGGAATCTTGCAATGGCGGAATCAAACATGAATATGCTTTTCAAGATATATTCTGACGATGCTACCAACGCATACAATGCAAAATCAAAAAGAAATGAGTCCATTTTCACATTCCTAACGGGCAGAGAGAAAGCAAAGCTCGATGGTATACAAAAGCAAGAGGACAGAGCCTACGCAGAAGGACAAAACTTGCTAAAAACACAAGAAGATTTCGCCCAAATGGCACTCAAAAACAATCAAGGCGGACTAGCTGGCAAACTCATGTCTCTCAACCCTCAATCAGCTACCTACAAGCAAGACTTCTCTAAGTTAGTCTCTGGTATCAATGACCCTATGATGAAGTTGGATATGCAACTAAGGCAAGCTCAACTGGCTAAGACGCAAAGAGAAACAGCGTTGATTGGACAGCCAACTGCGGCTGAAAGAAAAGCAGAAAAAGCTGCATTACAAACTACACAAGGACAGAATCAAGTACTGTCAGATAAATTAGTGTTAATCGACTCAATTAAAAGTTCTGGCGGCATGGCAAGTAGAGTGGGGACTAACTTTCTGAGTAGAACTCCACAAGGAAATGGATTGTTTGGAAAAATTAAGGCTGGAGTTCAAAGTGTAGCAAAAGTGCCACTTACTTTAGGAATAGGGACATTTGGAGATGTTTCAGACTCAGTATCAGGAAAAGGACAGCAATTTGCAGGAGCGGTACACCGACTAACAAGTCAGGAGTTTTTAGATAAATTGATAGGCTCAAAACAACAAGGAGCAACCTTTGGTGCTTTGACTGATAGGGAGGGAGATGCTCTAAGGGCCGCAGCGACTCAACTTAATGACTGGGAAATTAAGAACAAAGAGGGATTGGGAACGGGTGTATGGAACATTGATGAGGCTTCATTTAACGGGGAATTAGACAGAATTAAAACACTGGCTCAAACTTCAATGCAGCGTTCAACTGGGGTTACTCTTTCTACAGAGGAACAAAGTCTCTTAAGTGGTGCTTTTGGTTCTAGCAGTACTGCACAAAGCCCTGCACTTTACTATAACTCACGCTAACATGGCATTTAATACACAAGAACAAGAAATAATAAAGTGGGGGCTACAGAATGGTAAATCCCAGCAGGATGTTACTCAGGCTATCACTAACTTTAGAACTGGAGTTGTTCCACCAAAACCAGCAGAACAAAAGCAATCCTTTCTTCAAGATGTTAAGGGAGATTTTCTTGGTGTTGGGCGAGACATCTTATCAAGCTCACAAAAAAGGGCAGACACTATAACTGGTATTAGAGGTCAGATGCAGTCAGGACAGAAAAGCGATGCAAGTGCAATTTTCCAAACAGCAGGTCAGGTGGCAGGTGCTGGAGCAGACGCTATCGGCTCTGTTTTCAAAGGTGCTGTTAAACTAGCCCTCACTCCTAAAGGTGAACAGAGGACAATGGAACTTGTTTCAAGTTTTGGACAAGAAGTAGTGCAGAGACCAGAAACACAAAAGCTCATTAGCTGGTATGAGGGGCTTTCACCAGAAACACAAGACAACCTTGACGCAGCTGGTGGGTTTGCGAGTCTCGCATCTGAGTTTATTGGTGTTGGAGTTGGCAAAAGAGGAGCTACTGCATTGAAAGAAGGTGCATCCACTGTCACCGCTGGAATAAGGCAAGGCGCAGGAGAAGTGGCTACAGAAACTTTTGCGTTAGGTAAAAGTATTGTACCGAAGAGCCCTGAAATTATGAATAGAGTTGCAAGACTCACACCTAATCAAGCGAGGAAGTTCAAGGCACTAGCAGGTGAATCGCACGGAGAGTACCTTACGAAGACTGGTAACTTCGGTAGTCCACAGGAAATAGTTGAGAAAGAAGCTATTAAGTTTTCTCAATCAGTTAAATCTGTAGACGAGACACTTGATACCCTGCAAGGAACATTCAAAGCAGGTGTTATAGACGATGTATTGGAAGGACTAACAGAAAGAGTCAACCTTACTTCTTCAAAGAATGTACCATCCCCTATTTCTAAGCAGGTGTCAGACCTTGTTGCTAAAAATGCAAACGAAGGTCTCACAATGACTGATGTAAACGTAATGAAAAGACTCTACGAAAGAGAGGTCAAGCTCGGTTACAATAAAATGATGAATCCCGATAAAGTTCAAACAGCTACCAACATAGACAGTGCCCTCAGAGAGTGGCAAGTAGGAAAGGCGGAGGAACTAGGCTTCTCAAACCTTAAAGAGCTAAACAAACAAACTCAAATATCAAAAAACCTCATCAATAGTCTTGGAGATGAGGTAGTGGGCAAGACGGGTCTTAACAATGTAAATCTTACAGACTGGATTATGTTATCTGGTGGAGACCCTACAGCAATAGGTGGATTCTTAACAAAGAAATTCTTTGGAAGCAAGAAAGTGCAAGCAAAAATAGCAGAGATGCTATCAGAGGTAAATCCACCAGAGGGCATTAAAAAGCCAATGGTTACTCCTTCCAAGCAAACACCGCTACCACAACAAGAAATATCAAAATTAAGGGCATCCCCTAAGACTACTCCACCGCCAAATTTTAGCAAGGGCGAAATCCCCACATCTAAGAAAAGCCGTTTTCAGTCAGCAAAAGACAACCTAAAGAATCCTAAGAACGCTCAGGGTGGATTTATAAAAGTACCAGGAGCAAAAGAGCCATCAAAACCAATAACCAAGTCTGTATCATCCCCTAATAGTAGCATATCTGCCAAAGAAGCCATCGCTAAAGGAATGACAGAGGAGCAGTATGTGAAGGGCGTAGTGAAAGAACCATTAGAAGCTGGAATTGATAGGAAAAATCTATCATCTGCTTATAGAGTGGGAAGTACTGATACCTATGTTCTTGCAAAAAAAACAGGTAAAACAATACCCAGAGAAACTACTATCATGAGTAGAGATGGGAAAGAAAAAACTATTATAATAGGGAGAGGTCCTGAAATAGAATATCGTATTGCGAACTTTGACCCAAAAAATGACCCGAATCTTTACAATGCGTATTTAAGAGCTAAAAAGGGAACAACAAATCTAAAGGAAATAGAATCCCAACTCCGTGCAGAGTATCAAGCGGCCAAGAAGGCTAATAAATAACAACAATGGATAACAACAAATTAGAAAAACTAAAGAAGGTTCTTGAATTATTAAGTGAAACCACTATTTCACCAGAGCAACTTGCTCAGTTCCTTAAAGTTGTAACTGATTCCATTCAGAAAACGAAGGCAGTTCTTTCTGAAGAAAACACTCAAAACACACAAGACCTTAAAGCAAGACTAGAGCAATCTCTAACAGGGCTTGAGGAGGGTCAAATAAGCCTTAAAACTGCCCTAGAAGGCACGGTAAATGCCAAAGTAGACACTCTTGCGAAAGAGACAAAGGAAGTGCTTAAAAAGGCATTAAAAGCTCTTTCTGATATTTCTAAAATTAAAGTAAAAGACGGCAAAGATGCTGATGAGGATTTGATTGTGGAGAATGTCTTAGCAAAAATAAAACTTCCTGAATCAACTATTTTAGATACCAGAAAAGAAATCGTAGAGAAAATAAACAAGGGCAAAAAGAACGACACTAAGATAGAAGCTAAGCAGATTGAAGGAATAGACAAGTTCACCACTCAAGAGAGCCTTGATAGAGCTATTGCAATTTTAGATACACGAAGTCAGTACCTTATAAACAAAACAGTCAAAGTAGACGGCACAACTATCACAGGAAATGGAACTGACTCCAGTCCTCTGGTAGCTGTCAGTACAGGCTCTACAGAAGGAACAACAACAGAAGCATCTAGTGCAACTACAACTATTGCAATCGCAGGTACAAGACATACTCACACAATCACAGCTCTGGCAGTCGCAGATGCTTTTGCTGCTCCTACTTCTGTTATAACTCTCTCAGACAGAAATACCCTAGTGATAAGAATTAAAGACAATGCTACAGCCCGTGCTTTGACTTGGAACGCAGTATTTAGAGCTATAGGA
>Ga0163152_10001568_pt1 | contig 35781 bp, 29 predicted proteins | sample OliLakLV19MP8IB2_FD_148635 | JGI IMG/M metagenome (GOLD analysis project Ga0163152, IMG submission 148635) | Freshwater microbial mat bacterial communities from Lake Vanda, McMurdo Dry Valleys, Antarctica - Oligotrophic Lake LV.19.MP8.IB-2 | ecosystem: Environmental > Aquatic > Freshwater >...
CGCCGCGCACAGCAGAACCCCTCCACCCCCGCCGCCGCCCCCGCGCAGGATGCTCCATGATCGTTGTCTTGGATGTTCCGGCACTCCGTGCCGGGCATCGGTTCCTTTGCATCGGCACTTTGCCTTGAGTGGACCGCCACTCGCCTGGGCTCGCTCCAAAGATACTGCCCGATACTCCCATGAGCCTCCACTTCGATCAACCCGCGTGGCTCTGGCTCGGGCTCATCGGCCTCCCCATGACCGCGGCAGGCATCGCCTGGTTCAACTCCATGAGCCGCCTGCGCCGCTGGACCTGCATCGCCGCTCGCCTCGCCCTCGTCGCCACAATCGTCGGTATGCTCGCCGGGGCGACCGCCGTCCGCACCACTTCGGCCCGGGCCACCATCGTGATCCTGGATCGCTCTGGCTCCGTCGATTCCTACTTCGACCTTCCGCCCGCAGCAAACCCGCCGATCGCGCAAGCCGCCTCATCCGCCTTCCTCGAAGCCGCCCGCCAGTCGCTGCGTCTCGCGCTGGCCGCCTCGGATCGCGCCCCCGATGACCGTGTCGGCATCGTTCTGCTCGGCGCGCAGCCAACGGCATGGTCCGCCCCCACCCGCGCGGACCCGTTCCCCGAGCCGATCGAGGCACCCGTCTCGGGCACCAGCGACATCGCAGGCGCTATCCGCCTCGCTCGCGCCATGATCCCCGCCGATGCCACCGGCCGCATCGTGCTTCTCACCGATGGCAACCAGACCACGGGTGATGCCCTCGCCGAAGCACGCCTCGCCGCCGCGGCAGGAACACCAATCGACGCCGTCCCTCTGCGCTACGCGGTAGCCTCCGAGGTCACAATCGAGTCCGTCGATGCCCCAACGGTCGCCGCGCCAGGCACCGCTGTAGTCGTGCGAGTAACGCTCCAGTCCGCCGGACCGGCAACGGGCACGCTCGAACTCCTCAACAACGGCAGCCCCGTGGACATCTCTCCCGGCGAGCAGATGACCGGCCGACGCCTGACACTGACCGGGCCCGCAGTGGGAAGCAACGGTCGCCAGATCGAACTCATCGAGACAGTACTGCCCCAAGGCCGTGTCCACCGCTTCGAGGCCGTCTTCACGCCCGACTTGAAGGACCCGGCGCGACCCCAACTCGGCTACGCTGCCGACCGCGTGGCGGCCAACAACCGCGCGCAGGCGGCGACCTTCAGTTCCGCCCCAGGGGCGATTCTCCTGATCGACGGAGTCGGCGGGGGAAACTCATCGGGTCCAGGCGCAACACTCCGTGACACGCTGGAGTCGGCGGGGCTGCAGGTCAGCATGATCTCTCCCGAGGCCGCGCCAAGGGACCTCATCGGCTTTGAGACATTCGATCTCGTGCTCCTCGCCAATGTTGCCGCCGACTCGGTCGACCCCGGTTCCGTTACGGCCCTTGCTCACTACGTCACCGATCTCGCTGGAGGTTTAGTCATGATCGGTGGGCCGCAGTCCTTCGGCGCGGGCGGCTGGAAGGGCACATCCATCGAGCCGCTGCTGCCCGTGGTGCTCGACCTCCCCGAGCAACTGATCAAGCCCAGCGCCGCGATCGTCCTCGTACTGGACAACTCCGGCTCGATGAGCACCGCCGTCATGGGCTCGCGCCTCACGCAGCAGGAGATCGCCAACGAGGGCGCAGCGCTCGCGATCGAGAGCATGGACCGCACCGACCTGCTCGGTGTCATCACCTTCAACAGTTTCCACACCATCGAGGTCCCCCTTGGCCGCCTCCGCGACCCTGCCGCGGCCGCGGCGCGTGTCCGCTCCATCCGCGCCGATGGCGGCACTTTCTGCGGCCCCGCCCTCGCCGAGGCCGGGCGGATGCTCGCCGGCGTCGATGCCGATGTCCGCCACATCGTCGTGCTGTCCGATGGCCGGTCCAAGGGGGCCGATGAACTCCCCGAACTCGCTGCGCGGATCGCTCGCGACGGGATCCGCGTCTCCACCATCGCCGTGGGGACGCGCGCCGATGCACAAACCATGGCCGAGATGGCCACCAAGGGCAACGGCCGCTTCTACCGCGTTATCGACCCGACCATCCTGCCGCGAATCCTTCTCAAGGCCGTGCGGGTAGTGCGCTCTCCGCTCATCCGCGAGGGCGACTTCCAGCCCGTGATCCTCGCCACCGGCTCACCGCTCACGCAGAACCTGCCCGCCGGGATGCCCCCGCTCGGCGGACTCGTGCTGACACAGGCACGCGATGTTCCCACCGTCACCTATGCGATGTCCACGCCTGCGGGCGAGCCGGTACTCGCACATTGGAATGCCGGCCTCGGGCGTGTTGCCGCGTTCACCTCCGATGCCCACGAATGGTCCGCCCGCTGGGTGGATTGGCCCGGGTACTCCCAGATGTGGACCAGCATCGCACGCACAGTTTCCCGCCCACCGAGCGACCGCAGACAGGAACTTGCAATGACAATCGACGGCGACCTGCTGCGCTTACGGCTCGATGCCACCGATGCGAGCAACGCCCCGCTCGACCTGCTGAGCGTCCCCGGTGCGGTCTACACGCCCGATGGCCGACGCATCGAGGTCCGGCTCGCCCAGACCGCCCCCGGCCGCTACGAAGCATCGATCTCGCCCGACATATTGGGGGCGAACGAAGATGGAGCCGAAGCCGGGACCTACATCGCGACGCTCTCGCCCCGCCGCCCGGGCCGTGACGGGTTTGCCCTGCCCCCCCTGCCCCCGGTGATCAGCGCCATCTCGCGATCCGCCGGTGTCGAGTACGCCGCGCTGAAATCAAATGACGGCCTGGTCGAAGGCATCGCCCGTGCTTCAGGCGGGCGCGTAATCGAGTTCGCCTCCCTTCCGACCACCAATCTCTTCGACCGCACCGCCGTCCGCCCCAGTGAGTCCCGCTCCCCGCTCTGGCCCCTCCTTCTTATCTGGAGCGTCGGCCTGATGCTTCTCGACGTCGGCACCCGCCGCATCGCCTGGGACCGCCTCCTCAGCCGCGAGTTCGGTTCCTCGCTCCGGCGCGACGCGACCGTCGCGATGCGCCCCCGCGGCGATCAGGCCGCCGCCGCCGCCGACAGTTTGCGCCGCACCGAGCCCGCCCGCGCGCCCCAGGTCGTCCGCCCATCCGCGGGCCAACTCGGCGACGAAGACGCCGTCGCGCTCGTGCGCGAACAGGCAGAACGGCGCAGGCAAGCACGTCGCGAGCAAACTCCCGGCCCCGCGCAAGGCCCAGGTCCCCCCCTTGACGACAGCGGTCTGCTCGCCGCCAAGCGCCGCGCAAAGCGGAAGATCGACGAACAGCGCGAGGACGACCGCCCATGAGCGAGCGCGAACCTCTCCACACCATGCAGCCCACCGCGCGGTTCACCGACCGCGTTGCCGACTATGTGCGCTACCGCCCGACGTATCCGCGAAACGCCATTGACGCCGCTATAGACGGCCTCGGCGATCCGCGCACGCTCACCATCGCCGATATCGGCGCCGGCACCGGCATCTCGACCCGCCTGTTCGCCTCAACCGGCGCGCGCACCATCGGCATCGAGCCCAACGATGCCATGCGCGATGCCGGCGCGAACGACCCTGCGAACCTCAACCTGCGTATCGAATGGCGCTCCAGCACCGCCGAGGCCACCGGCCTTGCCGACAACGCTGTCGATGTCGTCGCCTGCGCCCAGGCCTTCCACTGGTTCCGTCCCGCCGAGGCTCTTGCCGAGTTCCATCGCATTCTCCGCCCCACGGGGCGTGTCGCCCTCATCTGGAACGACCGCGATACCTCCGACCCGCTCTCCCGCGGCTATTCGCGCCTCATCAACGAAGCCTCAGACGGGCACGCCGCGGCTAACGACCACACCCGCCCCAATGCCCTGTACGACTCGTCGCTCTTCACCGGCGCGCGCGAACTCCGCTTCTCGCACACCCAGGAACTCGACCTCTCGGGCCTCATCGGGCGCGCCACCAGCGCCAGTTACATTCCCAAGTCCGGCCCAAAACTCGAATCGCTGACTCGCGGCCTGACCGACCTTTTCACGCAGCACGAGCATCGCGGCCGCATACGCATCGCGTACATCACGCGCGTCTTCATCGCGGATCGCCTGCCTTTGGGTACCCCGCCGCTCCGCGCCGGGTGATTCGACACCGTCAGGGCACGCCGTCGCCCGTGCTCATGGGGAACCGGCGTTGCACAACACGTAGTTGTTGGATGGTCTGTTCAGGGGCGTATGGCACCGCGTGTTCGCCCAGTGTGCTCAACTCCTGAAGCGTCCAAATCCGCTTCGAGGCCAGCACGCCATAGGCGGCGAACCGCTCTTCCGCATACTTCCCCGGCAGCGACTCGCCAGAACGCATGAGTCCCGCGAAGAGCGCATCGAGCGCGCTGTAGCACGCGGCCCGGCGCGGCTCGTTGAGGCGCCCGGCCCGCGCTTTGAACCGCAGTGCAAAGTTGCGGAACTCTGTGATGAACGGCACCCGCTCGCCCGCGACTAAGACCGCGTCCCCCTCCGCCTTGTGGTAGATCGCGGCACGAAGCAGCCCGCGATCCACTGCCGCCAGCGCCTCGACAGCCCGGTCCAGCGCGGCCTCGTCGTCGGAGAGCAGGTCTCGCCACATCGCCGCAGCCACCTCCTCGGCTTTCTGGCCCTCGGCCCCGGCGGGCGTCTCGGTGAGACTCGGGGCGGCGGGGGATTGTGGGTCAGAACGATCGCACCCGCTGGTGCCCAGCGCGACCGCGGCGAAAGCCGTTCCAAGCAGTTGTAGTAACGCCCGTTGCATGTTCACCTCATTGGACGGTTGTGGGGCTGCACTTGCGGATGCAGTCGGCGCATTCACCCGCCGCATCGATGATCGGGACAAGGCACGCGGTCAGACCCTCCCGACGCGTTCGCTCCAAGCATTCCGTCTGGTCAAGTTGATCGGGAATGGCGTAGCACGCGCAGTAGCGATCCCAGAACCATTCCCGACACGCCCACGCCGTATCGAGCGCATCGCCGCAAGACAGCCCGCATAGGAAGCACCTGATAATCCGAACGATCCCCGCGACGACCAGAGTGCCCTGCGCGTCACGATACTCGACCCAGTCACCGCCGGCGGTGACCGCGGCACTGTCGGCCAAGGTACTCCACACCCTGGAAAGGTCCAGCTGCGAGGCTGGCTCCATGCCCGCCGCGAGCGCCACATCGAGTACGTCACTCAAGGTAACGCTGTTGTCCTTATCCACATCAAATCGGGCGATCTCGAAGAGCGAAGTATCGCCCAGCGCCTCGACAACCGCGCCCGCGTCGTGGATCGTAACCTCGCCCGACGCGTCAACGTCGGCAGGAACGATCACGCGCAGTGGCATGGTGCTCGTGCCAGGAATGAGCGAGCAGATCAACTTGCCTGTCGTTCCGCTGTGGATCGCAAGGAGAGAAAGGCCGGTGACCGAGTAGACGCTGGGCAACGTCCCCAGCGAGATGTCGAGCGTGCCGTCCATGTCCACGTCCCCCGCATCGAAAAACGTGAGGAACGCCCGGTCCTGCTTGTCCGGCACCACCACCAGCAGCAGCGAACCGTTGGCACCGCTTCTGATGCTGAGCGGCGTATTCACGAAGTTGGAGTCGATCGCCCCAATGTCGGCAAACCCATCCCCATCCAGGTCGCCAACGTGCCCGACGATCGGTGCCAGCATCTGCGCTGCCACGGTGCGCCCCCGCTCCAACTCGCGCCGGATGCACGGATCCATCTCACCGACTTGGCCAGATGTCGGAGCGCAGAGGAATGCCGTCACGGCGACAAAGGTCGAAACACATGCGTGATTGTTCATCATGGTCTCCCGAGAGGTGGTCTCCCGAGAGGTGGTCTCCCGAGAGGTGGTCTCCCGAGAGGTTTCACGAATGTCGAGAGTATAACCGAGTTGCCCGATGGTGCAAGCCCGTTATGTACCTCGCCGCTCCGCGGCGGATGATCCCCTCACCTCTCTACCCAGCTCAACCGCTGCCTCGAATCGATCGTCTCGATCTTCGGCTCGCCCCCCGCCCCACTCCGCGTGAGGATCGCAGCGGCCTCGAACCGCTCCACCAGCGCCGCCGCCTTCTCCTCGGGCATCGCATACAGCGCCGTGGCCAATCCGTCCGCGATCGCGCCACACGCCGCGACCACCGTCACCTGCGCGCGGTGCGATGCATCGAACCCGAGGCCGGTTCGCACATCCACGATGTGGCTGTACTGCTTTCCGTTGATCTCCACAAACTGCTCCGTGTCACCCGAGGTAGAGACCGCCGCGTTGACCACCAGCAGGTCTCGCGGCCCTCCCACATCGATCCGCCACCCCGCTGCCCACGGCGGCGCATCGCCCACCGCGATGTCCCCCGCGATCACAACCATTGACTGGCCAAACCCTCGTTTCTTCAACTCTTCAAGCGCCGCCTGCGCCGCATACCCCTTGCCGATCCCCCCAAAGTCCAGCCGCACCCCCGGCACACGCACCCGCACGCGCTGCCCGCTCTCATTCACCTCCACATTCCGCCAGTCCGACAGCCGCACCGCCTCGCCGCGCTCCGCATCGCCCGGCAACCTCCCGCTGCCCCGCGCTTCCCGCCAGAGTTTCACCGCTGGGCCGATCGCCGCGCTGAACGCTCCCTCGCTCGCCGCGCTGATCCGCTGGGATGCCCGCAACGCGCTCCCGAGATGGACCCCAACCTCTGCCCACTGACCGGCGTGCCCATCCGCCCAGGCGCATAGTTGCATCGCCTCGCTGTCCGGGCGATAGTCGCTCAACGCCTGCTCGATCTCACCGATCACCGCAAACGCCCGCGCTGCCGCCTGTTCCGCCACCGCCAAATCGCCCGCGTGCATCACCACCCGCGTTTGCACACCCATGCACAGCCGTGTAAACTCGAACCGTTCCGTCGCCGGCGCACACCCGCCCGCGCATACCAGTGCCACGCCCAGCATCGCCACCACCGTGCGGACAATGAACCACTGCATGCGCATCCTCACCCTCAACCCGCCGCGAAACGCAGCGTACGCACTCATCGCGGCCACCGTGCTCATCCCCTTCACCCGCGCGGAACCACCCCTCACTCCCCCCGCTCCCGCAACTCCTACCGCGCCCACGGCCCTCATTCGCGGCGAGGGCGACTTCAAACCCTACTGGCAGGACATCCCCTCCGCCGCCTTCAAGTTCTCCATGCTCCCCGTCCCCGGCTCCGCCGATGGCACCATCAAGCCGTTCTACATCGGCAAGACCGAGATCACCTGGGAGGCCTTCGATGTCTGGGCCTACCGCCTCGACGAGAAGGGCGAGCAGACGCCGTCGCCCCAGCAGAGCGCATCTCCCCCCGGCGCGCCCGATGCCGCCACGCGCCCCTCCAAGCCCTATCTCCCGCCCGATCGTGGCTTTGGCCACGAGGGATACGCTGCAATCTCGCTGACTTTCCGCAGCGCGGACGTGTTCTGCAAGTGGCTCTCCGCTTCCACCGGCCTGAAGTACCGCCTCCCCACCGAGGCTGAGTGGGAACATGCTTGTCTCGCGGGCGCTTCCGCAGTTGACGATGCAGAACTCCCGCGATTCGCGTGGTTCGCCGCGAACTCCGATGACAAGCCCCACGCCGTCGCCACCAAGAAGCCCAACGCCTGGGGGATCTACGACATGCACGGCAATGTGCAGGAGTGGGTTACTGGCACGGGAACAGACAAGAAGCCCATCACCAAGGGCGGCTCCTGGCGCGAAGAGCCGGAGATGCTCAAAGCCTCCGCCTCGCAGAAGCAGGACTCCACCTGGAACGCGAGCGACCCCAACCTCCCCAAGAGCAAGTGGTGGCTCAGTGATGGCAACTTTGTCGGCTTCCGTGTTATCTGCGAAGCCGCCCCCGACGGCAGCCCTGCACGGACCGATGCGAAACCCAATCCCGACGAACGCCCCACCCCCAAGTAGGCACACCCCTCACCTTCCCGCAAATCAGAGACTACCCCATGCCGATCCACACCGATCCGATCCCAGTTACTCGGCGCGACTTCCTCTCCACATCCGCCGCCGTCGGCGCTGGTGCCCTCGCCAGCGGGCTCGTCCTCCCGCGCGCCCTTCAAGCCGCGGCGTGGGCGGGCGGGACCGACACCCTGCGTCTGGGCCTCATCGGCTGCGGTGGTCGCGGCACGGGCGCAGCCGTTCAGGCCCTGCGCGCCGACAAGGGCACCACGCTTGTCGCGATGGGAGACGTCTTCGAGGATCGCATCGCCGCTTCCCTCTCCGGCATCACCGAGGAAATGGGTGAGGAGGCCGCGCAGCGCGTCCAGGTCTCCGCGGAGCAGCGCTTTGTGGGCTTCGACTCCTACAAGCAGGTGACCGACTCGGGTGTCGATGTCGTCCTGATTACGGGCTACCCCGCGTTCCGCCCGGCGCACCTCCGCTACGCCGTCGAGGCTGGCAAGCACATCTTTCTCGAAAAGCCCGTCGCGGTCGACGGACCCGGCATCCGCTCCGTCATCGAGTCGGCCCGGCTTGCAAAGTCGAAGAATCTCGCCTGCCTCACAGGGTTCTGCTGGCGCTTCGCCCCCGGCATGCGCGAGGCCTTCAAGCACGTCCACTCCGGAGGGATCGGCGAGGTCACCAGCGTCCATACCACCTACCACGGCGGCACGCTCACGCGCCGCCCGCGCCAGCCCGAGTGGTCGGACCTCGAGTTCCAGATGCGCAACTGGTGGCACTTCACCTGGCTCTCCGGCGACCACATCGTCGAGCAGGCGGTCCACAGCGTCGACCGCCTCGCCTGGGCGATGGAGGATAAGACCCCGGGACGCGTGATCTGCCTCGGCGGGCGAGCAGCGCGCAGCGGCCCGGAGCACGGCAATGTCTTCGACCATTTCGCTGCGATCTATGAGTACGACGACGGCCGGCGCGCCTTCCATACTTGCCGCCAGATCGACTCGACGCCCAGCGATAACACCGACTACATCTACGGCCGCCGCGCGTGGACCACCATCGACGGCTGGGGACCGACCTACGTCAGCAAGAACTACAAGGGCGAGACCATCTGGAAGCCCTCGGGTTTCAAGGACGATGCCGGTCGCATGTACCAGGCCGAGCACGACGAACTCTTCGCCTCCATCCGCGCGGCGAGGCCTCTGAACAACTCCGTGACCGGCGCCAACAGTTGTCTCATGGCGATCATGGCGCGCCAGGCCGCCTACACCGGCCAGGCGATCACCTGGGAGCAGGCGATGGGCAGCCAGGAGTCCCTCGTCCCCGACAACATCAGTTGGGAGACGCCCGCGCCTGCCGCACCCATCGCTGTTCCCGGTCAGACGAAGTTCCTCTGATGCCTCTTGGTACCCCGGCTCTCCGCGCCGGTCGCGAATTACCGTGACTTTCCATGCCCCTTCACATCCTCCTCGAAATCGCGATCGATTCCGAGGCCGATGCCCGCAGCGCTGCCAGCGCAGGCGCAGACCGTCTCGAACTCTGCTCTGACCTCGCGCACCACGGCTTCACTCCCACCCTCGACCTGATCCGCGCGGCTGCTCGTATCCCAAGCATTACCACCGTCGCGATGATCCGCCCCGCGTCGGCCGGCAACGCTTCGTTCATCCACTCCCGCGACGAATGGTCCATGCTCGTATCGCAGGCAAGCGCTGCGCTCGCCGCGGGCGCAGGCGGACTTGTCTTCGGATGCCTGACCTCGGCGCGCGAAGTTGATGAGTCCCGCGTCCGCGAACTCGTGAGGCTCGCCGCACAATCCTCCCCGCCGCGCGACACCGTCTTCCATCGCGCCTTCGACCTCACACTCGACCCACTCATCAGCGCCCAGCAACTCGCCGACTTGGGTGTTACCCGCGTCCTCACGTCCGGCCTTTCCGCCGCGACGACCGCCGCCGACCTCGGCACACCCGCACCCCCCCCGTCCTTCTCCGCGTGGCAACGTGCCGGCGACTCCTGGGACCGCCGCGTCGAACGCCTCGCCACACTGATCCGAACTGTCGGCACCCGCATCCAAATCCTTCCCGGCGGCGGGCTGCGTGCTTCCAACGCCGCCGAACTCATCGCCCGCACCAACTGCACGCAACTCCACTCCTCCGCCCGCGCCCCCCCCGGCACGTTCTCCCCCGAGCAGGTGCTCGCCCTCCGTGCCGCGATCTGACCTCTGGTTTTGGTGGCCCGGCACTCCGTGCCGGTTCTGACGTGCATCGCCACATCTCCTGCCGACCCTCGCCCTTCATCCACTCCTAATCCACAACTACCCGTGTGCATTCTGACCCGCAGCGCGGTAGTCTTTCCGCTCTCACCGCACGATCCCCACGATCCCGGAGAACACCGCAATGGCCCCTGCTGATACTTCCCCAATCACCGGCCTCTCCCGCCGCGGCTTCGTACTCTCTTCCACGCTCGCCGCCATCGGGGCCGCAACCCTTCCCGCGTTTGCCCGCTCCGGCGTCCACCTCGGCCTTGGCCGTCTCAAGGTCGGCGTCATCGGCTGCGGCGGCCGCGGCACCGGCGCAGCCGCGAACATCCTCGAAGCCTCTCCCAATGTCGAAATCTGGGCGCTCTCCGATGTCCTCCCCGAGCGCACCGCCAGTTGCCGATCAGGCCTCGCCGGACTCGATACCGAGTACGCCTCTCGCGCGCAGGTCCCCGAAGACCGCTGCTACTCCGGCTTTGACGGCTACCGGAAACTGCTCGAGCACAAAGAGATCGACATCGTCATACTCGCCTCCCCGCCCGGTTTCCGCCCGATGCAGGTCGAGGCCGCCATCCGCGCGGGCAAGCACCTCTTCATCGAGAAGCCCGTCGGCGTCGACCCTGTCGGCATCCGGCGCGTCATGGCCGCGGGCGAGGAAGCCAAATCCCGCGGTCTGTGCATCGTGGCCGGAACGCAGCGCCGCCACGAAACCTGCTACCTCGATGCCATGCAGCGCATCAAAGACGGCGCGATCGGCCGCATCGTCTCCGCCCGCTGCTACTGGAACCAGGGCGGCCTGTGGATGAACCCGCGCCAGCCCGAATGGTCCGACGTCGAGTGGCAACTCCGAAACTGGCTGTACTTCACCTGGCTCTCGGGCGACCACATCGTCGAGCAGCACGTCCACAATCTTGATGTGATCAACTGGGCCGTCGGCACGCACCCGACCTCCTGCTGGGCGATGGGCGGCCGCCAGTGCCGAACCTCATCCGCCTTCGGCCACGTCAACGACCACTTCGCCGTTGAGTACGAGTACCCAGGCGGCCAGACGCTCCACAGTTTCAGCCGCCAGATCGACGGCTGCGACTCGCGCGTCGAGGAGATCGTCCACGGCACGGATGGCGTGATGACCACCAGTTCCGGCCGCGCACAGATCAGCGGCAGCAATGCCTGGAAGTTTTCCGGCATTCACAACAACCCGTATGTGCAGGAACACGTCGCGCTCGTCAACGCCATCACGTCCGGCAAGCCGATCAACGAGGCCCAGAACGTCGCCGAGTCCACCATGACCGCCGTCATGGGCCGCATGGCCGCGTACACGGGCAAGACCGTGACGTGGGACATGATGATGGCTTCGTCGCTCGACCTTATGCCGCCCTCTCTTGAGTTCGGGCCCATGCCGGTGCATGCGGTGGCCATGCCGGGCCAGACGCCGTTGGTGTAGTTGCCACCGGGAGGTGCCGTCTTTGGTGGGCCGGCACTCCGTGCCGGCTCAACGCACATCGTCCGATTTCGCCCCACACTCCGGGCACAGCGCCCCCGGCCCCAGCCCCGCTCGGTCATACCCGCACTTCCTGCACAGGCCAACGCGCTCGCGCCGAGTTGCGACTACATCCCACCTCCACCAGCAGTAGGCCAACGCAAAACAACCCAACATTGGCAGCCATAACGGCACCCGCACTCACTTGATCGTCGCCCCTGCGTTGAGGTCACAATCGATTCCCCACCGAAACTTGAACCCGCCGGGAACGAAAACCGTCAAGCCTGGCTGGAAGGCGTAAAGAGATCCCATATTTCCAATCGTGATGCTTCCCCGACCGACGTTCAAGCCGCCACATGGGCCGAGCCACCAGCAATCCAACAACCCACTCCCGACCCACACCGCCAGCATCAGCACGAACGCCGCCGCGCTCGCCCACTTCATCACCTTTCGAGCCGCCCGCCGTCGCTGCATCCGCACATCCTACCGCGCCGCTTCACGAATGGCCCGTGGCGACCCTGCGGCGCGTGTGCATCCTCCCTGTATAAACCCATGGAACCGTCCCCCGCGATACCATCCGCCCAGCGTACCGTCCCAGCACCCCCGCCGCCCCCGGAGACCCACACGATGCGCCGCGTTTCCGCCGCCCACACCATCAGCCTGCTCACCGCCCTTGCCAGCTCCGCCGCGGCCTTCGCCGCCGGCCCCGACACCGCCGCGCCCGCCGCGGCCCAGCAGCCCCCCGCCCTGATCGTCTACCCCAAGACCGAGCGGGTCGAGCACGCCGACACCTACCACGGCACCGTTGTGCAGGACCCCTTCGCCTGGCTCGAAGAAGCCGACACCCCCGACTCCACGGTGTGGCCCAAGGTCGAGGCGTGGATCACCGAGCAGAACAAACTCACCTTCTCATACCTCGAAACGCTCCCCTATCGCGACTCGATCCGCAGCCGCCTCACCGAACTCTGGGACTACGAGCGCTTCAGCACCCCCAGCCAGGAGGCCGGGCGTTACTACTACTCGCGCAACACCGGCCTGCAGAAGCAGAGCGTGGTCTACATGACCAAGAAGCTCGACGGCGAGGCCGAGGTCCTGCTCGACCCCAACAAGCTCACCGAGGACGGCACCGCCGCGCTCGGCGGGGCATCGCCCTCACCATGTGGCCGCTACTGGGCGTACGCGATCTCTGATGCCGGCAGCGACTGGCGCACCTGGCACATCCGCGACCTCGCCACGGGCAAGGACCTCCCCGATGAGATCCGCTGGTCCAAGTTCAGCGGCGCATCGTGGAGCAAGGACGGCAGCAACTTCATCTACAACCGCTACAAGGAGCCCGCCGCGGGCGAGTCGCTCAAGGCCTCCGACGAGGCGCCGCAGGTCTGCATCCACCGCGTCGGCAACCCCCAGGGCGAGGACACGGTCATCTTCGAGATGCCCGGCCAAAAGGAGTGGTCCTACGGCGCAGGGTACACCGACAGCGGCCAGTTCATCCTCATGTCGTTGAGCAAGGTCGGGAACGTCAACGACAACGTCTCCTACATAGACCTCCGCAAGGCCGATCCGCACGCGCGAGGGCAGCTCAAACTCACCCCCCTGTTCGACACGCTCGACGCCCAGTACAGCTTCATCGACCACGACGGCGACACCTTCTGGTTCGTGACCGACGACGGCTCGCCCCGCAAGAAGGTCGTCGCTGTCAACATCAACCACCCCGCCAAGGCCGACTGGGTCACGCTCATCCCCGAATCCAAGGACGCGATCACCAGCGTCTCCTGCGTCGCCGACCACCTCATTGTGCAATACCTGCAGGACGCCAAGAGCGCCGTCAAGGTCTTCGACCTGCACGGCAAGCACGTCCGCGATGTCGATCTCCCCGGAATCGGCAGCGCTGGCGGCTTCGGCGGCAAGCGCACCGACAAGGAGACCTTCTACTCCTTCACCTCCTACACCAATCCCGGCGCGTCCTATCGCTACGACGTCGCCTCCGGCCAGTCCACGCTGTTCAAGTCACCCAAGGTCAAGTTCAACCCCGACGACTACACCACCAAGCAGGTCTTCTACAACTCCAAGGACGGCACCAAGGTCCCGATGTTCATCACCCACCGCAAGGGCATGACGCCCTCCGGCGATGCCCCCACGCTTCTCTACGGCTATGGCGGGTTCAACATCCCCCTCACCCCCTCCTTCAGCCCGGCCGTCCTTGGTTGGCTGGAGATGGGCGGCATCTACGCTGTCCCCAACCTCCGCGGCGGCGGCGAGTACGGGCGAGACTGGCACCTCGCCGGAACCAAACTCACCAAGCAGAACGTCTTTGACGACTTCATCGGCGCGGCCGAGCACCTCGTCAAGGCCGGCTATACCAACCCCCGCAAACTCGCCATCCAGGGCGGCTCCAATGGCGGCCTCCTTGTCGGCGCGTGCATGACCCAGCGTCCCGAACTCTTCGGCGCGTGCCTGCCCGCCGTCGGCGTCATGGACATGCTCAAGTTCCACACCTGGACCGTCGGCCGCTTCTGGACCGCCGACTACGGCTCGGTTGAGGACGCCGACCAGTTCAAGGCCCTCCGCGCCTATTCCCCCTACCACAATCTCAAGAAAGGCACCTGCTACCCGCCCACGATGATCACCACCGGCGACCACGACGACCGCGTCTACCCCGCACATTCGTTCAAGTTCGCGGCCGCCGCGCAGGAAGCCCAGGGCTGCCCGAACCCCATGCTCATCCGCATCGAGGTCCGCGCCGGGCACGGTGCAGGCAAGCCCACCACCAAGCGCATCGAGGAGGCCGCGGACATGTGGTCCTTCCTCGTTCGCCACCTGGGCGTCAAGACAGAGAACAAACTCAGCGCGCGATAGCCAGCCCGCTGCCCTCTCCCCCATCCCCGATGGGGGAGAAGTAGCCAACGGCGACAGAGGGGGGCAAGCGAACTTCCCTGTCTAGGCCCGCCTACTCCCTTACGGCACCGCCCCCGTATTGATCACCCCCTGCGCCACTTCAACCAGTGCCTGCCGCCGATCACGGGCAGCGCGCTGCAGCCGGTCGTGCGCCTGCGCCTCGTTGAGTTTGTGCTTCTCGACCAGCAGCCACTTTGCCTGCTCCACGATCCTTCGATTCGCCAGGTTCGTCTCGAGTTGATCGATCCGGTCCTTGCGGAACGCGTCCACCGCCGCGCGCTGCGAGCACACCGCGATGGCCACCCGCAGTTCCTCCGCGCTCACCGGCTTGAGCAGGTACCCATACACGCCCGAAACCTCCGGCCTCGCGTGCATCCGCCGGATGTGGTCCGGGTCCGAGTATGCCGACACGATGACACTGGGTATCCCCAGTTCCTCCGAGATCGCCGCCGCCGCGTCGATCCCGTCCATCCGCGGCATGCGGACATCCAGCATCGCCATGTCCGGTCGGTGCTCGCGTGCAGCGCGGACAGCCGCCTCACCGTCCGCCACCATCGCCACCACCGTGTGCCCGAGGTCCCTCAGCGATGCCGCGATGCCCGTCGCCACCAGCATCTCATCGTCCGCCACGAGTACGCGGAACGGACCCGCCGCGATCTCCACCTTGGAGTTGCTCGTGCCGGGGTTGCCACTAGGCTGCATCGTCATACAAGAGTGCGCGCGTTCAAGCATATCGCCCCACATCTGCCTTCTGCAATCGTGAATCCCCGCCGTTCCCACACACTCAAAGATACCCGCAACAGTGCTTGCCGGGAGGATTCGTCAACGACTCCACGCCAGATTTGCCAATAATCAGCCCCCCATGGAAACCCCGGCCCACCTCAAACTCCGCCTGGCCTCGGTCGCGGCCATGCTCGCCGGAGGCTGCACTGCCGCGGCCTGCGAGGTCCGCTGCCCCATCTCCCGCTTCCGGATCGACGCCGCCGCGTACCAGGATCCGCTCCCCCGAGAGTCCCGTCCATCGCTCGTGCCCGACCTCTTCCGGCGTGGCGACACCCCCCGCACGATCATCATCGAGTGCAAGCAGTCGCGTGCCGACTTCCTCCGCGACTCCCGCCAGACACCGCTGCTGCTCGCACGCCGGCGCGAACTCGACGATGCCCGCCGATGCCTCGAGGACCGCATCATCCGAGTCGCCGAGCCCGAACTCCGCCGCACCGGTTCGTCGCTCTTCCGAGACATGGAAGTCTGGGAGTTCGACCGCAGCCGTCTCGCGTCCTATCGCAAGGTCATGCTCGAACTCCGTCTGCTCGATGAGGCGATCCACGGCCAAACGAAGTTCTGGCTGCTCTCACGCTACCGCCTGGCCGACCAGTTGTACATCGCCGCTCCATGCGCGCTCATCGCGAAGGACGAACTCCCACCCGGCTGGGGCCTCCTCGAAGTTGAAGAAGATAGCGAGAGTCCCTCGCTGCGCATCGCTCACCCTGCCGACGAACTCGGCGCATCCGATGCCCGCCGCCAACGGCTCCTCCGCAACATCGCCGCCGCGGCATCGCGCCCCGCCCTGGCTCACTGCCGCCGCGCTGCGCAGAAAAACGCCCCGGCCATGGGCCAGGGCGATCAATGATCCCATCGTCCGATTCACAAATCAGTGCGACTCGCCCACCTGCCACCGCAGGAACGCGAGGATGTTCGCCTTCGGCCCCACAATATCCTTGATCTTCTTGGTCTCATCGCGGATGAACGGCTGCTCCATCAGCGCTACCTCTTCATAGAACTTGCGCATCCCGCCCTCAACCATCTTCTCCGCGATCTCCTTGGGCTTGCCCGATTCCATCGACTGCTCGAGCCGGAACTTCCGCTCCCGCTCGACCACCTCCGCCGGGATGTCCTTGGCCGTCACGCCCAGCGGCTTGCGCAGCGTCGCGGTGATGTGCATGCAGATGTCACGCATCGTGCCATCGGCGATCGACCCCTCCGCCTGCAGCAGCACGCCGGTCTTGCCGTCGTGATGCACATACGTCCCGTAGGCCGTCGTTCCCGTCGCTCCGCTGAGTTTGTGCCCGCGCGAGAACGAGCAGTTCTCGCCGGTCGAGATCCGCAAGTCGTCGATCAACTTCTGTGCATCAGCAAACGACGCCACCGGCCCGGTCGTCTGGAAGATCGCCGCGTCCGCGATCTTCTGCACCGTTGCGATGAACTGCGGGTTCTTGGCCGTGAAATCCGTCTCGCAGCGGACCTCGACGATCGACGCGACGCCCGACGCCTCGTTCACCGCCACCGCGATCCGGCCCTCGCCCGCAGCGCGATCGGTCTTCGCGTCCATCTTCCCCTTCATGGTCTTGCGAAGCAGGTCCGTGGCCTTCTCAAAGTTGCCGCCGACCTCGGCCAGCGCCCTCTTGCACTCCATCATCGAGAGCCCCGTCTCGTTGCGGAGTTTCATCACGTCCTTGGCATTGATCTCAACGTTGCTCATAAATCCCTCGCCTTGGGGTACCCCGCCGATCCGAGGCGGCGTGGTCCTTGAACTCTGCGCACCCGTCGCGCTGCGGCGGATGCTCATTGACTCTGGTATTGCCGACACCACGCGATCACGCCGCTCAGCCCTGCTTGGCACCAGCCGCCTCGACCGGGCGAACCGCCTCGCCACCGCCGCCGAGTCCAGTCTCGCCGCCCGCCGGCGGAGCGCTCGCATCGTCCGCACGGAACTGCGTCCTCCGCGACCGCCGCGGCCCGTTCTGGCCCGCATCGCCCTCGTTTGTCGGCCGGCCCGTCTGCTCGCGCGACAGTTCGCGGTTCTGGCGTCCCTCGGCCACGGCGATGCATAGTTCTCGCACCACCACGTCGATGGACCGCATCGAATCGTCATTGCCGGGGATGGGGATGTCCGCCATCTCCGGGTCGCCATCGGTGTCGATCAGGCAGATCGTCGGGATGCCCAGTTTCTTGGCCTCGCGCAGCGCGGTAACCTCCTGCTTGGTGTCGATCACCACGATTGCGCCGGGAAGTTTTTCCATGCCGCGGATGCCCGAGAGGTTCCTGTGGATCTTCGCCCGCTCGCGCTTGAGTTGGCTCTCCATCTTCTTTGAGTAACTCGCGAAGTTGTCGGCGGTCGCGATGCCGTCGAGTTCCTCAAGCCGGCGCAGACGCGAGCGGATGGTGCGGAAGTTCGTCAGCGTGCCGCCCAGCCAGCGCTCGGTGACGAAGTGCATCTTCGCCTCCGCGACGCGCTGCTCGATCACCGCGCGCGCCTGCCGCTTGGTCCCGACAAAGCACACGTCCTTGCCGTCGGCCACCGTCTTGGCGATGAACCGCTTGGCAAGCAGGAGACCCTTGATGGTCTCCTTGATGTCGATGATGTGGATGTTGTTGCGCTTCCCGTAAATGTACGGTGCCATCTTCGGGTTCCAGTTCGACGACCGCTGGCCGAAGTGGATGCCCGCTTCAATCAAGTCCTGCACAAGTGAGGTCGACATGTTCCACGATCCTTTCAGCGACACCGGCGGCACAAAGGCTCGGCAGACATGGGCGGAACCCACGTCCGACGCGCCGCCATCTAGGGCGCTTGTGTGTGGCGACGGAAACCATCCATCGCGGCGGAAAAAAGTCAGATGTGCCTCGTCCGTGACCTCCACGGACCCCGACACACAGCCGGCGAACACGGCCGTAAGCCCCAATAGTAGGGCGGGGACAATCCCCCGGCAAGGTCGCGAGATGTCGGGCTTTCTTGGACAAGGCATGGAAAGCAGGAGGACCCGGAATGCGCTGCGGATCGCGGAGGAATGGGTTTCTCCGCCAACCCGCGGGGCTGAACTTCGGTAGCCGGGGGTCGCCGTGCAGCGGCACAACGGCCCGGACTACGATCGTGTCAATCGCAAACCGACCATTTTTCCGGAGTGATCCATTGGGCAACATCGCCAACTCAATCGTCCCGGCCGGCAGCATGTCCCTCCGCTACGGCGAGATGCTGCTCAAGGATGTGACGCCCGCGGCCTTCGCCCGCTTTCCTTCACCGGGCGGCAAGGTGATCCAGACCAACCATCCGGCATTTGTCTTTGGGCACCTCGCGATCTATCCGCACCGCCTGATGACCATGCTCGGCCGGCCCGTGGGCGTCACCGCCCCGCCCGAGGGCTGGGAGGCGCTCTTCAAGGCCGGTGTCGAGTGCAGGGACGACCCGCAGGGGACGATCTACCCGCCCATGGCCAAGGTCGTGGAGTTCCACAAGGGCGCGTACGAGGCCGCTATCGCGCTCATCGCCGCCGCAACGGACGAAGAACTCACCCAGCCCAACCCGGGGGAAGGCCGGATGAAGGAGATGTTTCCCACTATCGGCGCGCTCGCGAACTTCTTGCTCGGCTCGCATGTGATGAGCCACTACGGTCAGGTGAGCGCGTGGCGGCGATGCATGGGCCTCGGAAGCGCCATGTAGTGCAGAGCAGCCTACGGCGGTCCCTCGCCCGTGATCGGGTTGCGGAAGTGGGTTTCCTGTACCGGCACAAGATGCTCGAGGACATGCTGCAGGACGCGCGCGGGCGAGCCGATCGCATCGACCTCCGCGATCACGTTCGCCGGGTAGCACTCCAGCACCGGGTAGGTCTCTTCCTCGTACACCTGCCAGCGTCGGCGGATCACCTCGACCTTGGCATCGTCGAAGCGGTTCTCCTTCAGAGCGCGGCGCTGCAACCGCTCGATCATCTTTTCCTTGTCGTGACACACGAGGTGGATGATCTTGAGCACCTTGATGTGCCGCTTCATCATCACCGCCTGCGATGGGTTGCGGGGGATGCCGTCGAGAATCAGCAGGTCGGCATTCGGCTTGTACAGGCTCAGGATCGTCTGCGCGTGGAGGTTCTGGTGCCACATGCCGACCGTCACATCGTCGGGCACCAGTTCGCCGCGGCTGGAGTACTCTCGGAAAGTCCGTCCCAGTTTGGAACTGACATCCAGCGTGCGGAAGACCTCGCCGCACGACAGGTGATAGAACCCGGGGATCTGCCCGAGGATCTTGCCCTGCGTGCCCTTGCCCGCGCCGGGAGCGCCGAAGAGGAGGATGCTTTGGTAACGGGTGGCCATCTGGGATCGGTCCTCGCGGCGAGGGCGGGGGGGATGCAGAAAACGGGGAAGAGCCCGCACACGGTAAACTCGATTCGGCCCCGCGGCAAGCCGTGCCCGGTGCATCGCGGCCGGCTACCCCCTCTGTTCCTCACGGCTTGCGCCGTCCCAGGCGCCCGGGGTTGGCTCGGGCGTAAAATCGACCTCAACGATGAGCGTGTCATCGGTCGCAGGGCCGCGCCGAAGGCTCAGCAGTTCCCGCTGAAGCGCCTTAGCCCACGATGGACGATGACCAAGAAAGTTATCGGCCAGGCGCATGAAGCCAGGCAGCCCCAGAAGGCGTGAGGAACCCGTGTTCAATTCAAAGGCTCCATCGGTGTACACGAGGACCGATTCGCCTGGAAAAAACGGTGCCGCCTGCTCCTGGGGTTGAAAGTCCGCGTCTCCTACCGCGCCGAGGACGAACGTGGTCGCCGCCAGTTCGCGGGGTTCCCTTCCTCCGCGGACCAGAGCGGGGGGATGGGCAGCGCTCGCCCATTGAACGGAGCGGGCGTGCGGGTCAATGCGGAGGCAGATCGCGGTGGCGTAGATGCCCTCGCCGGCCATCGTCAGTTCGACATATCGGTTAATCTCAGCGAGAAGAGTCCCGGGTGACGGATCGACCATCACGCCGAAGGCCCGCTCGAGTTCGCCGTGAAGTCGGTTCACCGCGAGCGCGGCCGCGATGCCGTGCCCGGTGACATCGATCACCACGATGTGGAGCGGCGTGATGCCGATGCCTCCGATGCGCCTGACGAACAGGAAGTCTCCGCCGATCGAACGCATCGGCTCGTACGCATAATCGATCTTCAATGGTCCGTGCCGGGACGGCATTGGAAAAAGCCGCTCATGGATCCGCCGGGCAAGGTCCAGTTCCGCCGCGATCTCCTCGTAGCGCTCGCGGTACGCGTGGCCCTGGAATCGGTCGGTGAACCAGGCGCTTCGGACCCAGCACACGAGCACGCCGGGCCCGACAACAAGCAGGATCAGGAGCAGCACAAGGAGGACCATCCACCCGTCCGAGCCGCCTCCCAGAAACTCGATCGATACTGCCGCCATGAACACGAACAGGAGCGGCGCAATGGGCACGAGCGACTCAATGGGCTTCCACGGGATCACCAGGCAGGCGACCAGATGGACCACGAGCGTAAAGAGGAGCACCGCGAGTCCAAAGCCGATGTTGATCTCTGCGCCGGCAACGGCCCCCACGCGCTCCAGAAGATCGGCCGATGCAACCGCGAGGGGTACCTGCAGCAGGGTCACTCCCGCCACAAGCAGCGTTGCCAGTCGCAGGTAACCGCGCACCTGCCGCGGGCCGCGACCGAGCAGAACAAAGCCCGCGACCACGAGCAGAAGGAGAACCTGCGCCGCGACTGCCCACAATGCCATGCCGGAGAGCCGGAGCATGATCCGGGGCGCTGTCTGGCTCCCGGTGCCGACCGCCGCGGCGATGAAGCCCGTCGAGCAGATAAGCGCGGCCAGCACGCAGAAGACCAGAAAACGGCGCTTCAGCCATGCGAGCCTGCGGCCCTCAACGTCGGCGAGCAGTTCCTGGTGAAGGCTTATGGGCACGCGGCGCAGTGTAACACCGGGGCGTGGGAACCGCGCTGACGAGCGACCCGGAGATAAAACGAGCACCGCAGGTGCGGTGCTCGTTGGGAAAGGCCATGAACGCACGGGCAAGATGCCTGTGCTGCAAACGTGCCTACTCGCCCTTTTCCTTGATCTCTTTGACCAGGGCATTTGGGAGTTGGCGATATTCGAGGAACTCCATCGTGTTGGAGGCCCGGCCCTGGGACATGCCGCGGAGCGTCGTGGTGTAGCCGAACATCTCCGACAGCGGCACCTCGCAGGTGATCAGTTTGACGTTCGCCCGGTCCTCGGTGTTGACGATCATGCCGCGCCGCGACGAGATGTCGCCGGTGACGTTGCCGACGTAGTCCTCCGGGCAGGTGATGACGACCTTCATGATCGGCTCGAGGAGCGTGGGGCCGGCCTTGACGACGGCCTCCTGCAGCGCGAGGCGACCGGCCTGCTCGAAGGCGATCTGCGATGAGTCGACCGCGTGGTAGGAGCCATCCATCAGCGAGACCTTGATGTTGATGAGCGGGAAGCCGGCGAAGGGACCGGTCTTGGCGGTCTGGCGCACGCCGTACTCGATCGATGGGATGAACTCCTTGGGGATCGAGCCGCCGACAACCTTGTTCTCCCATGCCACCGAGTCCGTGAAGTCGAGTTCTGCCTCGGCGGCCTGCGCTGCGGTGAAGGGTTCGAGGTTGATGGTGCAGTCGCCGAACTGACCGCGACCGCCGGTCTGCTTGACGAACTTCCCACGGACCCACTCGGCCTTCTTGGTAACGGTTTCGCGGTAACTGACCTTGGGCTTGCCGACGGTGACGCCGATCTTCATGTCGCGCTTGAGTTTGTTGGCGATGATTTCGAGGTGGAGTTCGCCCATGCCCGCGATGATGGTCTGGCCGGTCTCATCGTTGAAGTTGGACCTGAAGGACGGGTCCTCGCGCCGGATGACGGTGAGCGCCTCGGAGAGTTTGCGCTTGTCGTCCTGGGTGTTGGGCTCAATGGACATCGAGATGACCGGCTCGGGGAAGGTCATACGCTCCAGCACGATCGGATGATCGGAGTCGCACAGCGTGTCGCCGGTGTAGGAGTCTTTGATGCCGACGACGGCGACGATGTTGCCCGATGCCGCCTCGTCGAGGGGCTCGCGGTCCTGTGCGTGCATCTCGAAGATGCGTGACGCGATCTCCCGCTTGCCATTGACCGGGTTGACGACGCGGTCGCCCTTCTTGATCTTGCCGGAGTAGATGCGCATATACGTCAAGTCGCCGTGCATGTCGGAGACGACCTTGAAGACCAACGCCGCGAAGGGGGCCTCATCGGTGTAGGGGCGGGAGAGTTTCTTCTCCTTGTCGCGGGGGTCGGTGCCCTCGATGGGCGGGCACTCGCTGGGCGCGGGGAGGTACTCGATCACGGCGTCGAGCACCTTCTGCACGCCGATGTTGCGGAGGGCCGCGCCGCACAGAACGGGGAAGCACAGGCGGTCGATCGTGCCCCGCCGGAGCGCGGCCTTGATCTCCTCGGCGGTGATCGAGTGCTCATCCGTCAGGTACTTCTCCGTGAGCGCCTCATCGAGTTCCGCGGCCTTCTCGACGAGTTGGTGACGCCAGGTCGCGGCGGTGTCCTGCCACTCCTCCGGGATGTCCTTCTCGGTGATGACCGCGCCCTTCTCATCCGCGTCGTAGTAGTACGCCCGCATCCCGACCAGATCGATGATGCCCTGGAGGTCGTGGCCCTTGCCGATGGGGTACTGGATCGCGATGGCGTTTGCGCCGAGGCGCGACTTGATGGTGGCGAAGGAGAAATCAAAGTCCGCGCCGATCTTGTCCATCTTGTTGACGAAGCACAGGCGCGGAACCTCGTACCGATCCGCCTGCCGCCACACGGTCTCGGATTGGGCCTCTACACCCTCCTTGCCGTCGAACACCGCGACCGCGCCATCGAGCACGCGCAGCGACCGCTCCACCTCGATGGTGAAATCGACGTGCCCGGGCGTGTCGATCAAATTGATCTTGTATTCTTCGTCCCTGAATGTCCACGGGCAGGTGGTCGCGGCCGACTGGATGGTGATGCCACGCTCCTGCTCCTCGGGCAGGAAGTCCATCGTCGCGGTGCCCTCGTGGACCTCGCCCATCTTGTAGTTCTTGCCGGTGTAGTACAAGATGCGCTCGGTGACGGTGGTCTTGCCCGCATCGATATGGGCGCAGATGCCGATGTTGCGGATCTTGAGTTTGTCGTTGCCGGTGATGCTGCTCATGTGGTCTTCTTCTCGTCTGTGCCGCCTCGGATCAAAGCGGTGCTGCTGGGCGTGTTCGTGTATTGCTGGGCAGGAGTTTGCGGTTGTCGAAGGCCGCCCGCCGCGCGGCCGGGCCGACGGGTGGGCGAAAGGGTTTGCGGTTGGTGAATCGGGAAGGCCCGACCTGGCGCAGGGATCGACCGTGGAATGAAGTTGCAGGTCACCCCGCGATGTCGGGGTCTTCATCTGGGTTGGGGTCGGCCATGCGCTTTACCTCATCCAAGAGCGTTCGGCAACGCTCAGGAGGGTGGAGTGCGCTCAGGAACCCCGCCAAGCGGCGAACAAGAGGAAACTGTAGCGCAAAACCTTGTCCGATCAAGGCGTGCGTGCTGCGGCCTCAACCTCGGAGCGCTCGGCGTCGGTCAGGCCGCGAGCCGTGCGGTCGAGCCGCATGAGCGGGTCGAGTTCCAAGGCTTTGGCGGACCACCGGCGGGCGTTGGGGGCGTCCCCCAGTTGCCCATAGACCCGCATCAGGCGAAGAGCAATTTCGAGGTTATAGGGATCGAGAGCGGCAGCGTGTGCCAGGGATGCGGACGCGCGTCCAAGGGCGTCTTCGCTCCGATCGGGTTCCGCCATCGTCTTGGCACGTTCGATGTGGACGATTGCGAGCCAACGCCACTGCGGGGCTGTCGCGCGGACGCGGGGGTTTGGGTGAAGCGGGTCGGGCAGATCCATCGCTTCCGCCGAGTTCAGCAGGTGCCTTTGGGCCAGGCGCGGGTCCTCCGCGGCGGCGGCGGCCGACGCGGCACGGAGGTAGAGCCTGCTTGCCTCGCGGCGCACGCGCCATTCGTCGGGGTAGGCGGCGGCGACAGCGATAAGTCGCCGCGCGGCGATGTCGAGGTCGATCGTTTCAAGCGTCGCCATCGCCACTCGCAGTTCTTCGCCTGTTCGCGGTGCCACCGCCGTGTGCTGAGGGAGTCGCTGCTTCAACGCCGCGACCACTTCGGCGGCGAGCGCAGTGGGCCAGGTGCCAGATGCACCTTTCGCAATAGTTGCGAAGCGCTGGTTCAAGTCCGCAACATCCGCCAGCACCTCTCGGGCCTCGATGAGGCCTCTCTGCCAACGCCAGGCTGGAAACGGCAGAGCGATGGCGATGGACGCGAGTGCCATACCGGCGAGCGCGAAGGAAGGGCGGGGCAGATACATCGTGGACAATGCCGCGCGCGGCCCGGGCCCAGCCACGCCGTGGAGATGCGGGACCGCAGCGGATGCAATCGACACCCACATCGCCACAATCCCCACCGACTGCGGCCAACTCGCCGCGACATCGATCTGGCAGTGCGCGAGCATTGCCGCAGCGCCCGCGGCCAGCGCGATCGGCCAGGCAGGAACCGCACGCATGATCGCCAGCACGCCCCACGCCGCGCCGCACCAGGCGATGAGGCCCAAGAGCCTGACCAGTGCGCCATCCGGGGTGACCGCTCCACGCTCCAGCCATGCCGCGAGCAGTGTGGCAATCCCGGGGATGAGCAAGATCATGCGAGTTTCGGAACGCGCTGAGGGAATCGCCAAATCCGCAGGGTTCTTTGCGGGCGCGACCGGATGGGAGGGTATCGATGACGCCAGCACGCGACCGACTGTCGCGGCGGCGAGCAGCAGCAGCACAATCCATCCGATGCCAAACACACCCAGATCAGCGATCCAGTCGAACATGATGCTGTGCGGACTTGTGACCTCCTCCGGGCTGATCGGCGGCTTGGCCAGGAGGTACGTCTGCTGGAAGCCGTCAGGGCCGACACCCATGGGGTGCCACGCGAAGATGCGGGCTGCTCCCTGCATGTAGAACCAGCGGAACAGCAGGCTCAGTTCGCCAAGGCGCTCCCCGATAAGCCCCCGCACCACGATGAGCAAAATCGGGCCGATGACGGTGGCGAGGCCGAACATCATGCCCAATGTATCTCGGGCATCCTGCCCGTGATACACGGATGGCCACTTGCGAACCATTTTCGTCAGGACAGCCGCCAGCAGGAGCGCAGCCCCGCCCGCCGCCGCGGCCAGTGCGCCGCCCTTGGAACCGGTGGCTACGAGCGCTGCGAGCGCGGCGATGGCTGCGACCGCAAAGATGAACAGATGACGAGACTTCAGCGCGGCGCGCCGTTTCACCCCCAGCGAGAGGATGCCGACGAGCGACACGCCCGCGCCGGCCATGAGCGTCGCATACACGTTCGAGAGGCCAAACCATCCCGTCGCCTCGGATTGGAGAAGGCGGCGCTCGAACGAGCGGGCCATCGGCGTGTCCGGCAGGAATCCCTGCCCGGCCAGAAAACTCGCGGGGTCCGCGCGATAGGCCGCGACCATCGCTGGATGCTCGATCAGGATCTGTTGTCCACCCTTGAGGGCCAGCACCGTCGCGAAGCCCACGAGAACCGCGCCGGCGACACGCCGAACCGACTCATCGCGTCGGCAGAGCCAGAGGGCAGATGCGCCCAGCATCGCGCTGAGCCATGATGCGCCGATGCGAAGGTCACCCAAGCCTCCTCCGGTGTGCATAAGCACACTCGCGCCTCCGACCGCCAACAAGCCGACGACGATCCAGTCGGCGCGGGCGAGTTGCCGCGGCGCAAACGCACCGAGGATCGCCGCGCCGAGCATGGCGATGCAGTCGAGCGTGATGGATTCCGCAGGGCCGACGCCCGTAAAGGTCATGGACATGACGAGCGGATCGATGTCCCAGCCCGGCAAAAGGCTGAGTATTGACATTGCTCTCACAAGCAGGGGGACGAGCACAAGCGCAAGCCCGGCAAACCTCGCTGCGGGCGAGATCGCAGCGAACCGGCCCCCCTGTGTCTGCGCGTTCACCGCAACTCCCCTGAACCCGGCACGCGCGCCCATTCGTACAGGCCGATCACCATCAGCACCAGCAGCGTCTGAACGCCGACGAGCGCCGCCTGCCAGCCGTCGAGGCGCGGTAGGGCGATCGCCCCGATGCCGGTGACCGCGGTGCAGCCATAGATCACCACTACCGCGCTGCGCTTGCTCAGCCCGTGCCGCGCCAGTCTGTGCGAGAAGTGCTGCAGGTCGCCCACAAATGGCGAGCGGCCCTGCGACAAACGGATCAGAGTGACAGACGCGAAGTCATAGAGGGGCACTGCAAGGACGACGAGCGGGGTCAGCACGGCCCAGGCCGGTGCGCCAACGCCCGACGCCGCGCTGCCAACCCCCCCCTCGCCGATCGTTGTCCCCACCCAGGTAATCCGCACCGACAGGAACGCCAGCAGAAACCCGACGACCAGCGAACCGCCATCTCCCATGAACACGCTTCCACCGGGTGCGCCATCGGGCCCGCGTTTCCATGGGAAGTTGAAGATCAGGAACCCCAGCAGCGACCCCACCACCAGCGCCAGGATCGCCGAGACAAACCACTGCTGCGCGACCACCGCGTTGGCCAGCAGCGAGGCAGCGCAGATCGCGCCCACCCCAGCGGCCAACCCGTCCATGTTGTCCAGAAAGTTGAAGGCGTTGGTCACCATCACGAACCAGACAACCGTGAGCGCGACCGACAGGACCTTGCCCGCCGGGTAGGCGTCGAGCAGTTCCAGAAGTCGTGTGTCCGTGAAAACGATTGTCGCTCCCGCCACGATGAGCATCGCCGCGAGTTTGACGAATGGTCCCAACGGGCGGCGGTCATCGATGAGTCCGACGATGTGGAGGGCAAAAAGACCTCCGAGCAACGCCGCGGCCTCGGGCAGGCGTGTGGCAAGCCCCGGCAGGTGCCTGCTCAGCGCGCCGTTGATTTCACCGAGTCGTTCGCCAAGCCCGGCCCACATCGCCAGGATCGCCACCGCAAGCGGGAGTGCGACGCCCAGAAAGATTCCCGCCCCGCCGGTGTTGGGCACGCGCCGCGGTGCCGCCTTGATCTGTCCTGGCACGCCCCCGCCGTCCAGCGCGTTCATGCGTCTCCCAATGCCCCGAGCGGCGACCGTCGCCGGGACAGCGACAGCGAAGCCGATCAGGACAAGCGTCGCGAGCAGCGGGATCATCAGCGTCAGTCTAGCGGATGGGCGGTCTGTGCTGCGCCGGAGCGCCTGCGGACGATCGCCCACGGCAGCCAGAGCAGCAGCATCGCCAGAAGCGTGAGCCCCGCCATCGGCAGGAGGCGCCACGGCCACGAGCCGAGAGAGTCGATGAGCGTGGCGCTGCTCGGCGAGCCGCCCCCGATGTAGCCGTAGTTCCACCCGGTCGCAAGGTCCATCGGCAAGGTGATCGCGGCGTAGCCGACGAGCGAGAGGTACGCGAGGCAGAGGTCGCGAACCGTGGGCCGGAAGTTCCGGACAAGGACAAGGTACGCCGCGCCACCGACGATGATTGTGTGGGTCTCCCAGAAGAGCCAGAACTCCGTGTAGGTCGGACCCCACTCGACCGTCGGTGTCACGAAAGCCTGGGTACTGAGCGCGAGTCCCCAGAAATATGTGATCGCCGTGAGCCACTGCTTGCCGGTAAGGAGCGCGAAGCCGCACGCCAGCCCCGTCAGGTCGCAGACGTGCAGCGGGAGACTGTCTCCGAGGCTAAAGCGTATCGGCAGGTTCCACCACGCCTGATACGCCGCCCAGTGGACAAGCGCCAAACTTCCCAGCACACGGCCCGCGGGATCGACCATTGGTGACCCAGTGGGAATCACAGCCGGTCGTACCCAGCGGGCCGTCGCGATCACCGCGACGATCGCGGCCGCAGAAAAGAGGACCGCCGCGAGGTGGGCCGCAGAGAACGGTGGACAGAACTCGACTGCTGCGCGAAGGGCAGGGTTGATCGCATCGTTGGGGTGTGGGCTTGGTGAGGTCTGGGGCACTGTCAGCGCTTCCACAGTTCGGCCATGCGTGCGCGTTCTTCGTGCGACCCGACGAGCGAGAGCGAGGCGGTCAGGCCGCGGGCGGCACGCTCAGAATTCGCCGTGCCGTCCAACTCGTTGAGCCACCGCTTGGTCGCCCGCAAACCGGACAAGGGCTTGGCCGCAATTTCGGCGGCGATGGCGCGGGCGCGCGGCACGACATCAGCCGCCGCGGCGACGCACTCGTGGGCGAGGCCGATCCGCATCGCTTCGGAGCCCGAGATTAGGGAATGGTCCAGTGCTCGCGCGCGGGCGTGGGAAGCGACGACCGCCGGAAGCAGGAACGGCAGGCTGACTGCGGGTGAGATGCCGAGTTTCACAACCGGGTAGCCGAGTTTCGCATCGGCGTTCGTCACGACAATATCTGCTCCGCCGAGCAGCGCACACCCTCCAGCGATGGCGGCCCCATGGGCGGCCATAACGACTGGTATCGGAGTGCCGCGCAGCGCCAGGACCACAGCCGACAGCCCGGACAGCAGTTGGCCCAGCGCATCCGAATCGTCGCGGCAGAGAGAGAGGTCAAAGCCGGAGCAGAACGCGTCCCCCTCGCCTTGAACAAGCAGCACGCGCGCCTCGTCGGTCACTTCCGCAACCACGCGGAGCAGGTCCGCGAGCATCGCGGGAGTGAGCGCGTTCTTCTTCTCTGCGCGCGAGAGGGCGATGGATGCAACGCCGGCGTCGAGCGTGCTGCGTATCACGAGGAGACTCCTCCGCCGGTGGACGACGCGGGTGGCGCCGGTGCGCGCGACTTCGCAACGATTGTCCTCGCGTACTCCGTCGCGGCGTTCAGGGCATCCAGATCTACACCGGTCGTGAAGCCCGCCTCGTGAACAGTCCGCACCAGTGTTTCGGTCGAGATGTTGCCCGGGGCTCGCTTCCCGGGCGTCGAGGCGTAGGGGCATCCGCCCAGGCCCGCGACCGAGCCGTCGAACGAACGTACTCCCAGGTCGAGCGCAGCCTTCACGCACTCGGCTGCCCGGCCAAAGGTGTCGTGGAGGTGGAGGGTCGTGATAGCGCCGAGACTGTCGATTCCAATCTCGTTGTCGAAGTGAGAAAGCAGCGAGGCGACCGTCTCGGGCGTGCCTGCGCCGATCGTGTCGCCAAAGTCAAGGTCATCAAGCCCGACATCGAGGAGCGAACCCGCGACCCGCACTACGGCTTCGGGCTTGATTGCCCCCTCGAATGGACAGGCGATTGCGCACGAGATGTAGGCACGGACCTCGAGCGCCTCCCGACGCGCTACCTCGACGACGGGCCTGAATCGGGCAATGGTCTCCGCGATCGTGGCGTTGGTGTTCCGCAGGGCGAACGTCTCGCTCGCGGCGGTGAAGATCGCGACCTTGCCGATGAGTTTGCTACCGGCGCGGGCATTGAAGTCAAGCACGTCCTGCATGCCACGCTCGTTGGGAACAAGGGCGGAGAGCAAGGGCCGCCTCGGAAGCCCCCTCCCAGAGGGAGGGGGTTGCCTTGAAGACCCCTCCCCGAGGGAGGGGCAAGGGGTGTGCTCGTTGGTCGAGCCGAGTCCGCACGCCGCACGGATGTGCCCGATCGCCGTGCCGGTGTTGTAGAGGACTCCGTCGTTCGAGAGCCGCAGTGAGCGTACACCCCACCGCGAGAGGTATGCATCGCGAGAAGCATCGTGACTATGTCGGTCTTCGCCGCGGTGGGAGTTGCCATCAAGCTCGACGGCCACCCGCGATTCGGGGAAGTAGAAGTCCAGAATGAAAGGACCGAAAGGGTGCTGGCGGCGCACCTTGAGGCCGCCGATTTTGCCGGCATTGATACGGTGCCAGAGGTGTTTTTCGGGACCGGTCATCCGTTTCCGGAGTTCGTTCGCTCGCGCGTAGGCAACCGGATCACGAGCCGGATCGCGGAGCGCGATCCGCTGCCCACCCCTGGCCCCTCCCTCCGGGATGGGTCGAAAACCGAGACCCTCCCTCTGGGAGGGGGAGTTCAGACCCTCGAACACCTGGGCCGCATCACCGAGTTGCGGTACCCACTTGGCGCTCACGAACGAAGAGACTTCCACTTCATCAACGCCCGTGTTGCGGAGCGATTCCACCAACTGAACCTTGTCGGCCGTGGGAATCACCCCCGGCTCGTTCTGCAGGCCGTCTCGCGGAGAGACATCGGTGATTCGGACGTATTCGCTCACGGCTGAATGGTAACACGATGCCGGTAGCCCGCACTTACGTTGTGTACTCGGCGTTGATCCGCACGTACTCAGCGCTCAGATCGCAACCGAGCATCCAGGCGTGGCCCGCGCCATCGCCCACGGTCAACTCGCACGTCACCGGATCGGCGCACATCGCCCCCATCAGCGCCGGATCGGCCTTGCCGACCCCCGTCGGAACTCCCGCGAGGTACACCTGCACGCCGCCGATCGAGAGCGAAGATTCCAAGGGGTCAAACCGCACGCCAGCGTTGCCCGCGGCGGTAACGATGCGCCCCCAGTTGGGATCCCTGCCGTGGATGGCGCACTTGACCAGCGGCGAATCCACGACCGCCCGGGCCATGGCGGAGGCCGCGGCGTTACTGGGCGCGCCCCGTACCTCCACACGGAACAGCCGTGTCGCGCCCTCACCATCGCGGGCCACCTTGGTGGCGAGTTCCTGGCACAAACTGGTGAGTGCGGCCCGGAACACATGAAACTCCGGGTCATCGCGGTGGAACGGCCGCACCGGCGCAGCGCCGCTCGCCAGCACCAGCACTGTGTCCGAGCAGGACGGATGCGCATCGACGCTCACGCGATCAAAACTCTCGCAGCACGCATGTTCCAGGGCCGCCTGCAGGCACGACGCGTTGATGCACGCATCGGTGGTGATGAACGAGAGCAGCGTCCCGCAGGGGCGACCGCCGCTATCGGCGCTGCTGTCGAGTCGCGGCGCAATCATGCCCGATCCCTTGGCGATCGCGCCGATATGCACCGCGTGCCCCCGCACCTCGATCTCTCGGTGCGCGTGCTTGGGCACCAGGTCGGTCGTCATAATTGCCCGCGCTGCGGACTCGTCCGCATCGTGCCCGCGCGCAAGCGACTGAAACAGCGCCGGCAGCGCAGATTCGATTTTTCCGACCGGAAGACGGTGACCGATCACCCCTGTCGAGGACGGCATGACCTCGTCGTGGTCGCAGCCAATCAACTGCGCCGCCATGCGCATCGTCACCTTGGCGTCCTCCACACCCGCCTCACCCGTCGCGGCGTTCGAGCAGCCGGCATTGATGAGCACCGCGCGGAGCGGCCGGGCCCGCCCCGTCAGATACTTGGCCCGCCAGGCTTGGCCGATCTCGACCGGCGCTCCGACCACGGCGTTCCGCGTGAAAGTCGCCGCGGATGCGAGTCGGGACTCGATCGTCGCCCCGTGCCCTTTGAGCGCAAGGGGCGTCAACGCATCGCAAACGATCAGCGCGAGGTCGGGCCGGCCCGAGGGCTTGATGCCCGCGGTCGCTGCGGCAGCGCGAAAACCCAGAGGGCGGGTGATGGACAAGCGGGCGGCTCCTTCGTAGGCGGGGTCCAACAGTATCCGGCGCGGGAAGATGACGAATCGCCGGAGCGATCCGCGAGTCTGCTCAGGGGCTTGGCCTCGGCAACTCGCCCGCAAGCCGGCGCACATCCTTGACCAGTACCTCCAGGTTCGACGCATCGTCAGGGCGGTACAGGCTCTTCACCTCGACATCCGGACCCAGCAGCACGAACCACGATGGGTGGACAACGTTGCTCATGCTCGAACCATCGGGCAATGTGATCGGGGTGGTTGGATCATCCACTAACGCAAAGAGCAGCCCCTCCGCGACAATGCGATCCACCTCGGCCTCGTCGCCGGTGACGAGCGTCCAACTCTCCTTGTCCGCGCTGTGCAACTTCGCGAACGCCCGAAGAGCTTCCGGCGTGTCGCGCGCGGGATCCACGCTGATCGACAGAAACCGGACAGGCTCATCCTTGAGCGCGATGCTCAGCCCGGCCATCTTCTCCATCAGCGTCGGGCAGACAAATGGGCAGTGCGTGAACACGAAGTTGACGACCGTGATCCGCCCTTCAAGGTTGCGCCGCGTGAACGGCTCTCCGTTCTGATCGATCAGTGTGAAGTCGGGGATGCTCAGCCCCGGCAGCGGCGGGCGGCGCGTGATGTCCGCTTCGGCCGCGGTATCCGTTCCGGGACCGCTTCGCCCCCGGGGCAGGCGTGCAACGCGGAACATCGCCCACGCGGAGCACGCGAACACCACCAGAGCGAAGACCACGGCGAGTTTCAGAAACCGGGGCATGTTGAAGGGTAGGAGCAAGGGCCGGAGTGCCTCACACGGCGCGACTCCGGGTCCGCGCGGGCACCTCGTCTTCGCGGGAAAGGCGCGCACTCATGCCCCCACGAACCTCGCGTAGATCGCCCGTGCCCGCGCTGTGTCCGTCGTCCCCTTCACGATCGCCCGACCATCGCCGAAGACGGTCAACTCCGTCCGCTCGGCATCGAGCGTCGCCCGCAGAAGATGCTGCGTTCGGACGGTCGCACCGTGAAACTTCAGGCGCGATGCGAGGGCATCAAGATCAAGCGCGTGGAACGGCCTTCCACTCCTGTTCGGCAGTATCTGCACGCTCGCACTCCCGCACAGCGTCGCGGTCCCGCTCGTCACCGCCTCCAGAAACTCGAACCGCCTCAGCCCGCAGCAGGGGCACGCAGCATCGCGCGCCCGCGACAGGTCCAGCCTCCGCTCGTTGTTTGTCCAAAGGTCAAACTCCAGCAGCGTGCCCGCGATCAGGTCATGCCTCCCCAGCAGCACCTTGATCGCTTCCGCCGCCTGCACATTCGCCACGATCCCCGATGCGGGCGCGAGCACACCCGCGGTGTCGCACGTCGGCGTCGAGCCCGGCGCAGGCACATCTGGGAACACGCACCGCATGCAGGCGGTCTTCCCCGGGACCACCGTCATCTGCATCCCGCGCGTCCCCACCGCGCCGCCGTAGATATACGGCACCCCGTGCTTCACCGCGAGGTCGTTGATCAGGTACCGCGCCTCGAAGTTGTCCGTGCCGTCGATCAGCACACCCACGCGCGTCGCCTCATTGCCGCCCTTGCCACCCTCCAGACCCAGCAGCCGTTCGGCGTTGCCCGAGTTGAAGTCGGCGATGTGCGGCACAATCTTGATAGCGGAGTTCACACGTTGAAGGAGAGCGGCCGCCGCCGCGGCCTTCGGCGTTCCGTCCCGGGCATCGGCCTCTTCGTACACCGTCTGCCGCTGGAGGTTGGTCCACTCGACGATATCGCGGTCGATGAGGGTGACCCGTCCCACCCCCGCCCGCACCAGCACGTCCGCCGCGACCGTGCCGAGCGCCCCACACCCGATCACCGCGGCGTGGCCCACCGCTAGTTTTCGCTGCCCTTCTTCGCCGATGCCGGGCAGGAGCATCTGACGGTGGTGACGCCCGAGGCTGTCGGCATGTAACTCATGGATTGGGTCGCTGCTCACGACGAATCGTAACCCGTCAGTGCGCGATACCGGGTCTCGTGCGGTGGACGCTCAAAAAAAACAGGGCCCGCCTTGCGGCGAGCCCTGAGTGGTTTCAGTCAACTGGCATGACCGGCACGGAGCGCCGGTCCACCAAAGACGCTCTCACCGCGCGAAGTGCGCGAACGCCTTGTTTGCCTCGGCCATGCGGTGCACCTGCTCGCGCGTGCTCATCGCCTTGCCCTCTTTCTTCGCCGCGGAGTAGATCTCATCCGCGAGCCTCGCCGCCATCGGCCGGCCCTTCTCGGCGCGGGTCGCGACGATGATCCAGCGGAAGGCCAGCGACTGCTGACGCTTGCGGTTCACGGGGATAGGCACTTGGTAGTTCGCGCCGCCGACGCGCTTGGAGCGCACCTCGACGAAGGGCTTGACGTTCTCGATCGCCATCTGGAAGACCTGGAGGGCCTCCTTGGGGGCGTTCGGGTCCGTCTCCTTCGCGAGTTTTTCCTGCATCAGTTCCATCGCGTCGTACACCACGCGCTGCGCGGTGGCCTTCTGGCCGTCGCGCATCACGCAGTTGATAAACCGCGACAGCACGAGGTCGTTGAAGCGGGGATCAGGGCGGAGTTGGCTGTCCGCGGCGGTAATTCTTCCGGCCATCGTCGAATCTCCTTTGGCTCATCTGCCCCGGCAAAGATGCCGCGGCCGTGTGTTCACCGCCCGTGCCTGGCGAGCATCGGGCGATTACTTGCCGTGTGTACCCCACCCCCCGGTGGTCTGCTTACTTGCCCCGCTTATTTGCCCTTCTTCGCGCCGTACTTGGACCGGGCCTGCTTGCGCTTCTCAACCCCAAGGCAGTCCAGCGTGCCGCGCACGACGTGATAGCGCACACCCGGAAGGTCGCGCACGCGCCCGCCGCGGATCAGCACGATCGAGTGCTCCTGCAGGTTGTGGCCCTCGCCGCCGATGTACGCGGTGATCTCGCGGCCATTGGACAGGCGGACCTTGCACACCTTGCGGAGCGCGGAGTTGGGCTTCTTGGGGGTGACGGTCTTGACCTGCAGGCACACGCCGCGCTTCTGCGGGCATTCGTCGATATCGCGCACGCGCGACTTGGCGTGGACGGGCTTGCGGGGGTTGCGGATCAGTTGGTTGATCGTGGGCATGGCGATTCCGGGTCGTATCGGTGGCTTGGATAGGGCCGAAAGTGTAGCGGCGGGAGGCTGTTAGGCAAGCGGACGTTTCCGACCCAGAGTCAATGCGAGACTCGGCGCTCGCCCGTCACCCAAACAAGTTCTTTACGTCAATGCGACTGAAATCTCACCGCAGGAGGCGCAAGGCCGCAGGCAACCCGAATCCCGCTGAGGTTCGTCACGGAAACCCGGCCGTTCGGAGCGGCGACCTCCGCGCCGCTTGCGGTGAACCTGCTCAGAGAGTTCGGCCATCGGCCGCGCCGCCCACTTTGCTCCGCGTGATCTCCGCGTACGCATTGTGGTTGTGGATCGACTCGAAGTTCTCCGAACTGATCGAGTACCACGTCACACGGTCATCCCCATCAAGGGCCAGCGCCAGGTCGCGGATGATGTCCTCGACAAACTTCGGGTTGTCGTATGCCGCCTCGGTCACGAATTTTTCATCGGGCCGCTTGAGCACGGCAAACACCGGGCACGAGACGGCCTGCTCGATCGTCGTCGCGAGGCACTCGATCCACATGCGCCCGGTGAACCGCACCCGCGCCTCGACCAGACAGCGCTGGTTGTGCGCGCCGTACGCGCTGATCTCCTTGGAGCACGGGCACAGACTCGCCCCGGGCGCTGTCACGCCCATGATGAAATCGTCGGTCGCGCCAGTGCGGCTGGACGTACAGGCGAAACTGACCCGGTAGTCCATCAGCCCGATCGACTTCGTGACCGGCGCGGGGCGTGCGATGAAGTAAGTGAACTCCGCCTCGAAGTGCGCCTCCTCGGCGTCGAGCCGCTCCCGGATCGCGGCCGTGATCTTTGGGATCTCCTCCGGCGAGATGGGTCCCGCACCACTCCCGCCCCCTCCAAGCC
>Ga0163152_10001569_pt1 | contig 35748 bp, 35 predicted proteins | sample OliLakLV19MP8IB2_FD_148635 | JGI IMG/M metagenome (GOLD analysis project Ga0163152, IMG submission 148635) | Freshwater microbial mat bacterial communities from Lake Vanda, McMurdo Dry Valleys, Antarctica - Oligotrophic Lake LV.19.MP8.IB-2 | ecosystem: Environmental > Aquatic > Freshwater >...
GGGACCTCGCGGGCCGTCTTCGCGTCCCTGGCCACCATTATTGCCCAGTCCCTCGCGGTTATCGCAGAATTGCGCTCCGCTTACCGTCCAGCATTTCGCCCAAGCCGCCGGCATATCTAAAAACCACAGCGAGAATACCAGTGCGCTCAGGGGCACAGCCAAGAGTTGCAGCCTTGTGTTCATTGTGCGCACTCCTTTCCTTGCATGGACACCAGCCAAAAAAAGTTCATTTCGCGGAGGAACTGGGGGCAGGCCCGCCGTGCCCGACCTTTGACCGGATGTCGTTAAGGGTTGAGTTGAGCTGGCGGATTTCCTCCTGGAGGCGGTAGATTTCGCGCGCCATCTGTTCGCGGTCACTCTCGAGGGCCCGGATTGTCGACTGCTGCCGCACGCAGAGTGTTTCAGGGCCAGCGGGGTCCGGATCGGCAGCCCACACAAAAGAAGCCTGGAGTGGAAACGTCAAGAACGCCGCGAGAACGAAGGCAACGTTTCTTATCATGGAGCTGCTTCCTTTATTCAATGTGGGTTGCCCGGCTGCTCTTCAGGATTTCCCCTATCTTCCCGCTCGTCGTGTTCTTCGCCGTAGTCCAGGGCCGTTCTGCCTGCTTTATCCCTGACCGGAAGGTTTGCGCCTTTACCGACAAGCTTTTGCACGATGCCCGCATCACCCCGCAAGACTGCCGTTATCAATGGGCTCCAACCGAACTGACCCGGCAGATCGGTGTAATCGATATCCGGCGGCACAATGATGGAGAACGCCTGGGCTGAAGCAGAAACGAGCAAGCACAGAAACACGAACAACCCCAGCCGTTGGATGCTCCTGTCCGTCGCCACAGCATCAGTGGTTCTAGTCGGAAAATACATACTGACTTTCAATCACCACGTGGTTGTCATGCCTCACCAGGCAGGTGTCGCGCCCAAAGGATCGCGGCGTATGCGCCAGCAGCAAATATGCTCCGGAATCCTCCCGCGATCCCGGTACCAGGCGGAGCTGATGTTTGTCGGCCAAGGCGGCCAGCCGTGCGAAAGAAAGGCCGGGTGTGGCGTCCTGGCAGAATTTTTCGACATCATTGCCACCGAACCAGAACATCAGACTGAACCCGGCAATTGCAACCCCTACAAGACAGGCAAGGCCGAGGCCGATCCTCGACATTATCCGAAGCCAGCCAGCGGAATTTCCCGAAATCATGCGGCACCTTTCCTCAGTGATTTGACATTGCGCAGGAATTCGCGCACGGAGCCTCGATATAGCCAGAATGCACCCGCGAGGAAATACAGCGCTGAAGAGGCCTTGAAATTCTCAAGCCGGTACATGCGGTTGCCCATTGCCGTGTGGTAAAGCCAATAAACAGAGTCAACCACGAACAAGGCCACCGCCAATGCAGCCAATACGTGCAAAACCCAACCGCCAGGCCGGCGGTAAAGCGAATGGAGAATGAGGCGGACGCTCCACGGAGCACAGAGGTAGGTGAGCGCACCCATGATCAAACTGATGCCCACGTCCCAGTCGGCGATGCCGTAGTTGACCGCACCGAACAAGAGCCACGCCATGCCGATGCCAAAGGAAACCAGTTTCCAGGGGCGAAGCAGTTCGATGAAGTAAAGCCGATCCGGCCAAGGCCCGCATTGGACTGACACGCCTGAACCGCTTTGTTCCTGTGCATTCATATTTTTTCCGCGAACGTCGCCGTATGGAATTCGAACTCTTCCGCGCCGATCATTCGGCCGGACACCCGGTCTCGGTCTTGCCTTGAACCAGCAATCTGCAGTTCCAGCTACCTGTCCCTTCGCGCCCCAGCAGCATCAGGACTCCGTGCCGATCGTTGTAAAGCGCGACCTGGCCCCCCTGCGCGTCCACGTAACCGAAGTCGAGGTCGCCATCCCGGGGCAGGATCCGGGACGTGCCGGCCGATTGCGCCGATGACGGGGCCTTGAGGCCCGCAGCCACCTTCGACAGAGCGCCAACCGCTAGCGTCATGTTTGTCCCGGAGCCTTCCTCGAGGGAGGTTGGCGCCGGATAGTCCCGGCATGCGCGGGGCGCAAGCTCACGAGGAAAGCCCAGGCAGCGCCAATCCGGCAGCGGCCCCGGTGCAATGACCGCAAGGGTGCCGGACGAGGCATCGAAAATCAGAATGGTGCCGTCACTACCGATAAACCCCGCATCCGTTTTGATGTCTGCCGGCCACGCGAGGCCTTCGCCGGGCTTGGTCATCCATTGGGGCCGGAACAAATTTTCGAGAACCTGTGCTTTCAGCGGTGCAACGGATTCAATCATCTTCGCCATGCGCACATGCAACCGGAAGTCAGCGTGGCTGGTTACAAACGCAGCGGTCGGTATCGCGAGCGCCGCCAGCAGGATCACCAGCTTCAGCGCCAGCACGATGACCGCGCGTGTGCCGCGGCTACGCAGGGCTCCCACATTGCTACGCAAAGCAAGGACCAACGCGGCGGCAGCGATCAAAGGCAGCAGCCAGAGCGCCCACGTAAATCCCGACGAACGGGGATGCTCGGGACGGTAGGCGGCAAGAAACACGAGCGCAAACCACGCCAGCGAAATCAGCCACATGCCACCGGCGGCGAACAAGCGGGGCTTCTGCGGCGCAGCGGGCGTTTGTCCGGGGACATCGGGCGGTGCCGCACGGTTGTCCGCTTCAGCCCCGATGCGCCACTTGACCCAGGCAAAAAATCCCGCCGCGACCGACAGCGTGACGGCAAAACTCAGAACCGGGTTGCGCGAGCCCGACAGCAGGGCGCGCAGCGTGTCGGGCGACGCCATCAGCCCGATGAACCCACCGATAACGGCCAGGGTGATCAGCAGGTTGTAGTGGGCAAAGATCGCCAGGTCGCGGCCGAGGTAGAGGCCCGCCAAAAGATAAACCAGTAACAGCGGCCACAGATAGGGGTCCCACAGCGTCAACGAAGCCCCCAGGACCAGAAAAAACAGGGCAATCGGTACGTGAACGATCAGGCCCGGGAAGCGGTATGCGGAAAACCCCTGGCGACTGGGAAAAGGATGGCGCAGATAGTCGATCAATGGTGCGATGTTCATGGACTGCCACAACCCCTTCCTCTGCAGCAAACGCGTTCTGGTTGAGCGGTTACTATTAACGCCCGGGGGTTCCGAACGGGGTTAAACTAAACGCGGGGATCGTGGCCAAAGGCGGACCTCACATGCGTGTGACGGGCAACAGATTGTCATCGACCCCGAGAAAGTACATCCGGTGCCCCTCTGTATCGTATTGCATGGGAGCGCCTGTATATGGATTCGCAAAAGCATCCCCGGCGCTCCGCAGAAAGTCCTGCATGCGGCCGGGAACGAGGCCCTCCTGTTTTGCCCTGAGCTGCAGCGCCACCAGCCGCAGCAACCCATCGAGATTGGGAAGCTGCGCGGAAAATTTCCGAGAATCTGGCGGTGCCGAGGCCAGGATGACTTTTCCCAGTGGGTTATAAATCAGATTCCATCTGATCAGGCTGGGGCTTGATTCGCCCGCCGCGCCAGCGGCGAGCAGATGTTTGATGAACTCACGCGCGGGCAACCCCATCACCGCGGACAGACCAGCGAAGTCCCGGTAGGCATCATTAGCCGTGGCGTCAGGTCGATAAAACAGTCGATACAGGATGTCCCGGCCGCCTGACGCCAACGCTCCTTCATTGGACACATTCATCGCGGACCTGCGAAAACCCGGGTCTTTTGCAAAGCCGGCAAACAGGTGCCGGGCCACTCGAAATTCCCGCCGCAATGCGGGGCGGGGATCGCGCTCTTCCACGGTCAGCGGCAGGACGATTGCCTGCGCTTTTTCCTGCAACGCGTCCACGCTCCATTTGTACTGTTTGTACTGTGAAACAAGCTCCGAGAGGAGGCTCGCGTTGTTCGTCAGAAATCGCACTGCGACTACTCTCGCGATCAGGCTGTCCGCGTCGCGCAGCACCATCCGCCAAAAGAACGTGTCGCGTTCGAGCGTTGCCAGTGCCTGACTGGGGTCGCCGCCCTGGGCGGACAGAACCACTTTAGCCAATAGAAGCTGATGCGCACTGGCCAGAACCCCGAACGGCATGCCCGGAGCGAAAATCGTCCGTGTCAGCGCGTCACGATAGTGGGGATAGGCTTGCAGCCGCTCGTACCGCGCCAGCATTGCCTTGTGGGCGTCCACCCTGACAGCCAGATGGCCGGTATTCTGCTGGCGCTGATGGCGGTAGCCGTCTCCGCCGCAGATCAGATCCCCAATAGCGGTGGCCGTCGACAACGCCTCGGGAGAGGTCGAATCGCGAACGCTGTTGTCGGCGGAATAAGGCCGCTGCGCCAGCGCCGCCTCATATCGCGCCGCCGCCTGCATGCCTTGCGCATGCGGGTCCTGGCCCGGCGGCGAGACGAAACCCAGTACCGCGAAGAACGCGTTTTCCCGATCCGCGACGTCCTGTCCGGATGCCGCAGCAAATGCCGCTGCTTCCGGGCTGAGCGGTTCGTCGCGGGCATTGATCGTGACGCCCAGGAGCAACAACGGCAGTATTCCGAAACCAATCGACTTTCGCACGGTACTTCGGGTGATGGACACTCGCTGCTCCCTCGTCGACCGGTTTCCGGAAATGTTAACGGATTTAACCTCTAGGTGTGATGGCAACGGTGGGGTTCACCATTCCCTGACCTGCGCGGTACGAGCTAAAAACCGGCTCGAAGGCAGGGCGCACCCGAAAGCCTCTGCATTGCCATCCGCCCAAGGGAGCCGTTAAACTGATTCGGCATTGTGATACGGCGTCTCGGGAACGGGGCATCGGCACGGCGGCATTGATTCCGACACAAGAAGACGACATCGCATCGCGGTGGCGCGCACAGGAGGAGATCACGGTGGCGATATCCAGACGTGAACTGATCAAGGCGGGCGCCACGGTGGTTGGCGCGGCGGTGGTTGGCGCGACGGCCCTGTCGCGGCGCAGTTGGGGACAAACGCCGCCGATCAACCTGGTGTTTTCGCATCATGTCCCCACCACCCACCTGATCCACGGCGTGGCCGAGAAATTTGCCGGCAAAGTGAAGGAGCGCACCAACGGTGCGGTTACCATCAGCATCCGCCCGGCTTCGCAGCTTTTCAACCTGCGCACTTCGGCCGAGGCGCTGCAACTCGGTACGCTCGACCTGTGCTGGACCGACCTGGGCACCCTGGGCAATTGGCAGCCGCAGTTCGGGTTCGGCTCCCTGCCGTTCCTGTTCAATGACTACGATCACGTCAAGAGAGTCCTGTACGGGCCCATCGGCCAGCGGGTCTGCAAGGACGCGAAGGACGCCCTTGGCGTCGAGATCCTGTCGCTGGGCGCTTCCGGATTCCGCGTGTTCCTGTCGAAGAAGCCCATCCAGACGGCCGATGACGTTCGCGGCCTGCGCCTGCGCGTCCCCGAGATCCCGACCTGGGTCGAGATGGCGAAGGCACTCGGCGCCAATCCGACACCGATCCCGGCGGGGGAAATCTACACGGCACTGCAGACCGGCGTGGTCGATGCCTGCGAGGCGCCCGCCGACTATTTGGTCTCCAGCAAGAACTACGAAGTCGCCGGATTCGCCACCCGCACGCACCACATTTTCACCGAAGTCTCGATGATGGCGAGCGCCCGGAGAATGGCGTCGCTGCCGGCGGCCGTGCAGAAGGTAATCCGCGACGTTGCCGTCGAAGCCGTGCAGAAGGAAATGTGGGAAGCCAACCTCAAGGCCCAGGAATCCGCCTGGACCGAGCTCGCCAAACTGATCAAGGCGAATCCGAATCCGGACATCGCCAGCTTCCGCACGAAAATGGGCCCCGTCATCAACGGCTTCGTTGCCCGCTCGGGAGCCAAGGGCAAGGCGCTGGTCGAAGCCGTGCAGGCCGCCGGCAAGGCCTGAGCCCCTCCCTTTCAAGGCGAAACCGCGTTCACCACGGATACCCGACTTGCTACGCACGTAGGGCATCCGTGTCCTCCGTGGTTCATGAGTCTGGGTTAATGACAGTGTCTGTCAGATAAATTCGCGACCACTAGACTATGAACATGTTTCCCGCGCGCCCACCGGCGTCATTCACGGGCCGCCTTCAGGCATCGCTGAAGGCGGTGTCCGTCGCGCTCCTCGCCAGTTACTTCGTCCTGGTGCTGCTGCAGGTGTTCTTTCGCTACGTGCTGAACGAATCGCTGTTCTGGGCCGAGGAGTTGGTCCGCGCCGCGATGCTCTGGGGAATCATGCTCAGTTCGGCCCTGGTGGCGGCATCGCGCGGCCACATCCGCGTCGATCTGCTCGAGTCCATGCTGCCGCCCAGCGGGAAGCGCATCCTGGTCTGGGCCGCCAACGTGCTGACGCTCGCCTTCAGCCTGATATTGCTGTGGGCCGGCATCCAGTTCGTCGACCGCACCTGGATGCAGCAATCCGCGGTTCTCGATCTGCCCAAGTGGACCGTCTATCTGGCAATCCCGGTCGGAGCGGCGCTCGAATCGCTGCTGATGATCCTGACCTGGAACCGCGATGTCCCCGCCCCTGACGAAATGACGGACCGCACGTTGTGAGCATCGGCCTGATGCTGGTGCTGTTCTTCGTCTTCATGGCGATCGGCATGCCGATCGCCTATTGCATGGGCCTGGCAGCCATCCTCACGGTTCTGGTCGACGGCCAGCTTCCCGTCCTGCTCCTGGCCCAGCAGTTCTACGATTCCCTGGACAACTTCTCGCTGCTTGCGGTGCCGCTGTTCATCCTCGCCGGCGAACTGATGAGCGTGGCGGGAATCACCGACCGCCTGGTGGGCATGTCGCGCGCGCTCATCGGCCACCTGCGAGGCGGGCTCGCCCAGGCCAACATCCTGACCAACATGTTCATGGGGGCGATTTCCGGTTCCGCCCTCGCCGACCTCGCCGCCATTGGCTCGATGATGATCCCGGCGATGAAACGCGAAGGCTACAAACCGGCGTTCGCGGTGGCAGTGACCGCCTGCGCGGCGATGATGGCGCCCATCATTCCGCCCAGCATCATCGCGGTGATCTACGGCTCCGTCACGGGGGTTTCCATCGGCGCGCTGTTCCTGGGCGGCGTCATTCCGGGCGTGCTGGCAGGATTGTCGATGATGCTTCTGACCTGGTACATGGCGCCCCGCGTCGGGGCCGGTCCGTCGCCGCGGGCTTCCCGCGCCGAGGTGGTTTCGTCCACGGGCCGGGCCTTGCCTGCGCTGGTTATGCCGGCCATCATCATCGGCGGCATCCTTTCCGGCACTTTCACGCCCACCGAAGCCGGCGCGGTCGCGGCGCTCTATGCGTTGCTGTTCGGGCTCGCCGCCCGCAAGCACAACCGGGTTTCGCTCTACCGCAACTTCTCCGCGGCAGCGGAAACGACGGCAAGCGCGCTGATCACGCTCGGCGGGGCGGCACTCTTCAGTTGGGTACTGAGCCGCGCGGGCGTTGGCCAGGCTGCCCTCCAGTTCATGCTGTCGATCACGTCGGACCCCAAGCTGGCCATGCTGGTGCTGATCGCGTTTTTCTTCCTGCTGGGCACCTTCCTGGAACCGGTACCCGCGCTGATCATCGTCGTGCCGATCATGGGCCCGCTCATCGCCCACCTGGGCTACGATCCGGTGCATTTCGGCATCATCACCATCATGCTGCTGGTGGTCGGATCGGTGACGCCGCCAGTCGGGGTGCTGGCCATGGTCGCCAGCCGCATCGCCGGGATCAGCTACACCGCCTCCCTGGCCATGCTCGCCCCCTTTATCGCGGCGTGGATGGCGGTGATCCTGCTCGTCGCCTACGTCCCCGAACTTGTCCTCTGGCTGCCGCGGTTGATGAAGTAGGTAGCGCGCGCGGCGATCAGCGATCAGTTGCCAGCGAACGGTTAACAGTGAACAGTAGATCAGTAGCCCATTTCGCTATTCACCGACTGCTGTTCACCGTTCACTGTTCACCGTTCGCTGTTCGCTGTTCGCTGTTCGCTGTTCACTGTTCGCTGGCAACTCAAGCATTACGGAACGCCCGCCGGTTCCAGAGCAGGTAGCCGAGAAGGAGGACGAAGCACGCCAGAACGAAAACCTTGTTGATGAACCAGTTCGTGCGCCAGATATCCCATTGCGGAGCGGACAGGAACATTACGAACTTGGTCACGACAATGACAATTTCGACTACCGATACCGTGATCGCCAGTCCGAAGGCGTAGCGCGGCCTGGTGACCAGCGCCCAGCCGAGCCAGATGTGCGCCACCCACCAGAAATCCCACATCACATAAGTGAGAGCTGGTTCGCCTGCGTTCAGCGCATACGCCACCGGGAAAATGTACTTGATGACCAATGTCCAGGCCGCAAGCACGAAAAGGAAATCCGCAAGAAATCTAGTCACGTTAAACCCTCACCGCATAGGTCAAGATCTCACCGCAGAGGCGGTGAGGTTTAACCCAGCCGAAGGGCGGCATCGAGGGTGTACTCGGCGATCGGGATGCCCCTGGTACATGCGTTCAGGCAGGACTGCGTCGCACAGGTCAGGCAGGCCTCGGCGGGATTGCCGAGGGCGGCATACTCGGTGCGGGCGAGCAGCGGGTCGCCATAGTCGACGTCGTACATGCGCGTGCGCAGTACCTCTGCGATGGCGACATTCTGCGGACAGCTTCCGGTGCAATCGTAGCACGCCGACTGGCAGTAGCGCCCCCCCTGCAGCAGCGCATAGCGCTCGAGCAGCTCCATGTCCACGGCACTGACCTTCGCCGTTCCGGAGGCCGCGACATATTCATCGATCTCTTCCTTGCTGCTCATCGACACCAGCAGCGCATCCACCTGCGGCGCGGACAGCACCCAGCGGAACGCCGCTTGCGAGAAGGTCGACCCCTTGCGCTCATAGGGCCGCATGTCGTTCAGGCGCGCGCCCATCAGCGTTTTCATCGCCAGCACGCCGATGTCCTTCTTTTTTGCCTTGTCCAGCACTCGCGGCAGATCCGGCTGGATCGCCGAATAGTGGAAGGTGTGGCGCAGCTTGTCGTAGAAAGTCGGGTCCTGCGCGAAGTTGTAGGCCACCAGGATCACATCGACCAGGTCATTGTCGATGGCGTAGTCCAGGCTCTCGGTGAGGTGGCTGCCGTGCCCGGACATGCCGCAGAAGCGGATCTTGCCCTGCTTCTTCGCCAGCTCGGTGAACTCCGCCCATGCCGGGTTTTTCATCCGGTCCACGTCGTTGACGGCGTGGTTGAAGTACACCTCCACGTGATCGGTCTGCAGGCGCTTCAGGCTGCCCTCCAGCGACTTCATCATCTCGGCCCGGGTGTCGCCGGCGCCGGCCTTGGTCTTGCTGGTGAGAAATACATCGTTGCGCTTGCCCTTCAGCGCCTCGCCGATGGCTTCCTCGCTGCTACCAAAACGGTAGCTCTCGGCGGTGTCGAAGTAATTGATGCCCCGCGCGAGCGCATGGCGCACCACCACCGGGTCGGACATGCTCGCCGAGCCGAAGGAGATATCCGAGATTTTGAGGCCGGTGCGGCCGAGGGTCTTGTAGCTGCGGATGCGCGGATCGGACTGCGCCAGTGCCGGGCTTGCCGCCAGGCCCAGCGCGGTACCGGCACCCAGCCGCAGAAAATCACGTCGATCGACCATGCTGCTTACCTCCAGTGCTACACCTTAGCGCAAGGAGGTAAGCAGAGTGTGTCAATGAGTGACGGCGCGCTCCGGGGCTGCAGGTCGAGGGGCGAGGGGCGAGTGAAAGTCAGATCATTCAACCACTTTCACTTTTTGCCCGGGACTGACGTTCCCACCCCCGTACACACCATTCAGCAGCCGCAACTGCTGCTCGGCACTGCTTCCCAACGGTGACTGCCTGGCCAGCTCCGCGAAACCGCCACCCGGCATCGGCACGCTCTTCAGCTTCCAGGGACGCGCGGCACTGCGATCGTCTGCAGTCAGGGCGCGGAATGAAGACTCCGCCTGCTGGATCTGGGGATACGTCCGCTGCAGCGACTGCTGATCTTTGGCTCCATAGATGAAGGCGTAGTTCTGGTTCGACGGGCCGGTGACCAGCGTCAGTTCGACCGCCTGCGCCTGCCCGTCCTTGTTTTTTACGGTGCCGGAGAAATGCGTTGCAGGCAGTCCGTTGAAGTTCCGTTGTTCCGTCTTGCCCGATGCCGGCTTGACGGAGTTGCGGATGATTTCCTCGTGGGTGCTGCCGGCCTGCGGCGGCACCATCTTGACGATGACCGCGGCGTTGCCTTCGCCGTTTACCATCGCCAGCGCTTCGGGCGAGTTCTGGATTTTCCAGCCCGGCGGCGCCGTCAGGGCGAAGCCAAGCGGCTCATGGTAGAAGTTTCGTCCTCGCGTCACACCCTGCTCTGCGCTGTCGCCAAATGCCACGCCGTCCATCACTTGCAGGTAGCGGTCGCGGCCTTCATTGCCGTAGCTGGCCTGGGCCTTGTACTCGTCCGCAATTCTGGTGATGTCGCGCAGGCGCTCCTCGTTGCTCGGGTGCGACGCCAGCCAATCCGATCCTTCCCGGGGTGCGCGCCCTTCGGCCTTCGCCTGGTCGGCGGCGAAACGCTCCTGGCTCTCCAGCACCTTGATCACATCGACCATGTTGTGGGGATCGTAGTTGAGCCCGTTGAGATATTCGGCGCCGAGCTTGTCCGCCTGCGATTCCTGGCCGCGGCTGTATTTCGCGACATAGCCGGCGGCGATTCCCTGCGAGGCTTGCGATGCCGCATTGGCGGCACCTCGCACTCCCTGGCTCTCGAGCACCACGCCAAGGATTGTAGCTGCCATGACACCGATGCCCGCGCTCTGCTGGCGAGTGGCGCGCTGCGAGCCGTGCCGCGCCGTGACGTGCCCGATCTCATGTCCGACGACACCCGCCAGGTCGGCCTCGCTATCCATGTAAGCCATGATGCCGCGCGTGACATACACGTAGCCGCCGGGCAATGCGAAGGCATTGACGTCGGGGCTGTCGAGAACCGTGAAGTGCCAGTCAAGCTCGGGCCGATGCGAGGCCTTGGCGAGGCGCTGGCCGACTTCGTTGACGTAGGCCTGGACCTTCGGATCCTTGTATTCACCGAACTGCGCGAGGATCTGCGGGTGCGCCTTCGCGCCTTCGGCCATCTCGGAGCGCTCGTCCATGACCGTGCGCTCTTTTTTTCCGGTGACGGGGTTTTCGACTGTGGCACAACCCGGAACCAGCACCGTGGCGGCGAGGCAAGCGGCAATCAGAAGTCTGCGCATGGAAATCTCCTTGAATAAGGAGGTTCGACAAGTTCCTTGCCCCGGCGTTGCATCCGGGAGCGGCGCCCGTGCAGACCGGACTATGCCGTCCGGATCACAGCGTCGCGAGGTCTAACTGCAGCTTCGCCGGCGCGCCGCGCGTAGCGGCCGAGAACACGCGCGGGTGAACGATCGATCGATTGAGGTCGACAAGCAGGCGGCTGACGGTCGAGGTCAGGAGCAAACCCCTCAGGGCCGCGGCAATTGCCCTGGCCAGGACCAGCGCACCGGGATCGTAGCCGCGATGGGAATCCAGCAGCGCCCGGTATCCTCGGAACAACTCTCGATAAGGCAGGGGAATCCGGTTGCCGCCGTGTTCACAGGTGATGAGGAACGCGTCGACCACTGCGGCCGGTCACCAGCGCAGGTCGGGCAACTGGCGGAACACCTGGCGTGTGCCGTCGACCCACGCCCTGGTTAGTTCGGTGAAATAGGCGTCCCCTTCGTCGAACCGGCGGCGCCTCTGCAACTGCAAGCTGTCCTGCACGTAGAAAATGAGGTCGATCGGCATGCCCACCGACAAATTGCTGCGCATGGTCGAATCGAACGACACCAGCACGCACTTCGTGGCGTCCGCAAGGTCGGTGGCGCGCGTGATCACGCGGTCGATGACGGGTTTGCCGTACTTGGTTTCGCCAGTCTGAAAATAGGTCGTTTCGACCCCGGCTTCGATGAAATTGCCCTCGGCATAGATCCGGAACAGCCGCAACCCCTCACCGCCGATCTGCCCACCGACGATAAACGAGGCATTGAAGCCGATCTCGCTCTCCTGCAGGTACTCTCCGTCGCGCCGCTCGACCTGGCGCATTGCATCCGAGACCAGCGTCGCAACCTCGAACATCGATCGCGCGCCCCAGAGGTTGGGACCCGCGGCGCCGTCTGCGCAGCGCTGGTCCAGCAAGCTGATCACGGCCTGCGTGCCGGCGAGATTTCCCGAGCTCAACAAGACGATGGCGCGGTCTCCGGGACGCTCGAACACCGTCATCTTGCAGAACTTGGCAAAGTTGTCGACGCCGGCATTGGTACGGGAGTCCGAGGCGAAAATCATCCCCTTGTCGAGCAATACGCTTATGCAGTAGGTCATGCCTCGTGCAGCTTTCTCACTGCTTACCTCATCTTGACGACCTTATTGGCATTCGCCTGCCGGCGAACGGACTTGTGCGTGGTTGACACGCCGAGGGCGATTCGGCCTGATGTCTGCGCGGGATGCTCGCTTCTACTTCAGCTCGCTTCTACTTCACGGCGGCGGAGAACCTTCTGCGATGACGCGCATTTTCTGATGCATGCACTGTACGGTACCGTGCCTGGGAGTCGCCTCCCTACTTCACGCCGCGGCGGAATCTGTATCCCTGGTAGCCGAATATCATTCCATCCTCCGTGATCTGCTCCAGCAGGAGACCGGGGACGATATAGTCGCCCTCCCGTCGTATCCGGTTGTTGATGCCGACCAGGCGGCCGTCGGGTGTGTCGGAATAGGCATGAAACGAAATCGCCATCGCCGGAAGCGTCTGCTGGACCTGAACCGGAAGATTCCCCATCTCAATCACCGCTTGTCCGCTCGCGCCATCGGCCCCGGCCAGGTCAACAGGTGGCGCCAGCGCCGCATCGCGCTCTGTCGCGGCCGCTTCCGCTTCGCGCGGTGGGCCTTCTTCATCGACCGTGGCGCGCGCGGGCCGTTTCGGCTTCGGCCGCGGCGCTAATTCAGACGGCTCGGTCTCTGCTGGCGTCGACTGCAACGCCGATTCGGGCTGGGGCTGCGGCGCCGTTTCAGATGGCGGGGGCGCCGGTTCGCCCGATGTCGATTCGAGCGGCGTCGATTCGAGCGGCGTCACTTTGAGCGGGGTCGCTTGGAGCGGCCTGGCAGCGACAAACTCCGGTGTGGCGGGAGCCGTTTGCTCCGATTGCCACGGGCGTAGCCAGCCGATCACTACGCCCACGCCGACCAGGACCGCCGCGAGCAAGCCGTACGCCAGCAACGCGGGCTGTCCGGGCGCTGTCGCCTTTTCCTGCACTGCCAGCAGTGTCGGCGCTGTGCCGCGCTGGCGCTGCTGATCGGATTTCCTTAATGCGTCGAGGATATAGGACATGGCTAGCGCCCCCCTTGACGGGGCAGCAATTCCGGCGCCGATCGATCGCCCACGGCGGCGAGGCGCATCACAGTCTCGGGGCCGACGAGACCGTCCGGAACCAATCCCTGGGCGAGTTGAAACTGCTTCACCTGACGCTGCAGAACTTCATCGAACAGCGGAGCCTTGCCGGGTTCGGCAATCCGGCCCCGCGCCTGCGCGAGTTGGCCGATCAGCCATTGCACGGCGGGTCCACGCTCCCCCCAGCGGATGTTCTCTCGCGCATCAGGCGGCACACGCCAGAGCAACGTGTACTGCCCCGCCCATTGCGCCGCCAGGGCGTCAAGCGCAACTTTCCTGGTTTCGACGCCGATCGAGAAGGTGGCGGCCTTGTCTTCGAGGGCAGTCAGCAAGGCATGAAACGCCTGGCCCTGGTCGTCGCGCATCAGTAGCACCGCGGGCCGGTTCACACTACGCAGTTCATCCAATCCGCCGCGCGCGCTGCGACAGCGCAGACCCAGACCTTCAGCCTGCAGGCACGCGTCCGTCCCTTCATGGTTCGCGCCCCATGCGCGGAACAGTGCGGCGTAGGCCATCTCTTCGCTACGCGAGCGCGCTTCGTTCGCCGGCCATTCCAGCTTATCCGGCAACGCCGCTGCCGGCCCGGTTGCCTTAGCCGGAGCCTGTTTGCCCGGCGCCGCGGTCTGTGCCGGCGTGGCGGGGTTTGCCGTGGTCGCCGCAATCGTCGCTGTTGCCGTTTTGTGCACTTGCAGCCTATTCAGCGCCGTCGCCAGGGCAACACCGAGCACAAAAACCAGGAGCATCAGCAAAGGCCCCACCAGGCTGCGTCGCGGCACCTGGTGGAATACCTCGCGCGCGGCCTGGGCGAGCGTCGCGCGATCGACACGCTCCTTGCCTTGCACGTAGGTGCCAAGCAGCGCACGGTCGCACAGCACGTTGATGATCCGGGGAACCCCGCCGCTCAAGCGGTACACACGGTCCATCAGGCGGGCCGGAAACAGTTGCCGCTGCGCGCCCGATACCTCGAGCCGATGCCGCACATAGGCTGCGACTTCCGGCCTGGTCAGCGGCCCCAGGTGATAGCGCGCGACGATGCGCTGGCGCAACTGTCGCAACTCCGGCCGCTCCAGCATCAATGCCAGTTCGGGCTGACCGAGCAGGACGATCTGCAGCAGCTTGCGCTGGTTCGTTTCCAGATTGGTAAGCAAGCGCATCTGCTCCAGTACGACGGCCGAAAGATTCTGCGCCTCGTCGATGATCAGCACCGTATGCCTGTCCCTGGCATGGGCGTCGAGCAGGTAAGCGTTGATGCAATCCACGAACACCTTGGCGCTGACATTGCCGGGTGGGCAGGCGATGCCGAATTCGACGCAGATGGTCGAGAGCAGCTCCCCCACCGTCAGTTGGGGATTGAAGATGTAGGCCACATTGCAGGACGCGGGGATCTGCTGCAGCAGGCAGCGGCATACCGTCGTCTTGCCGGCTCCCACGTCGCCCGTCAGCAGCACGAACCCGCCATCGCTGTTTACGCCATAGAGCAGATGCGCGAGCGCCTCCTGGTGGCGCTGGCTCAGGTAAAGATAGCGCGGGTCCGGTGCAATGGAGAACGGCGCTTCGGCAAGGCCAAAGTATTGTTGGTACATGGCGACCGGCGAGCGAAGTGGATGTCACGAGTATAGCCGCCAGCGGCAATTCTTATCCGGCTGTCGGATTTACCGGGGCCCATGCCAGGGTTCACATATACTTTTCCCCACTACCTGGTCACCGTTGGAGAAAGTACAGTTGCAAACACCATGACCATTGATACACAAAGGAAACCGCCATGCTGAAGAAGACCGGATGTCTTCCCGGAATATTCGCCTGCCTGCTGGCTCTGGGCTCCATGGCGCAGGCCCGGGCGGGCGACGTCAAACTCGTGTCAGACACCCTGGACAACGTCTGCGCTGTGGACATCACCTGGGGTGTGGACGCGCCGAACGGTACGCCGATCGAGGTCCATGCCGATGTGCCGAAAAACTGGTCGATAACAAAGCCGGACAGGCTCTGCTATCGCCGTCCGACCACCCCCGACAACTGTGATTCGGGAATGACCCAGTGGAAGACACAGTGGAAATGTGCCGCCAAGGCCGGCTCGGGGACTGAGGAATTGTCCTTGCGATAGGGAACGCGGAAGACCACTGTGAAGTGGCGGTGAGGATTGCTGGTGCGCCTGTTCACCGGTTGTCACCCGGAGGGGGGCACCCTTCACGCCTTTCCCCTTTCCCCTTTCCCTTTTCCGCCTCTATCGTTTCCGCGCTAGATGATGTGGACAGGCGTTGTGGCGGGCTGAAGGCGCGACTTGATCAGACAGGCACTGTCAGTCCAGCGCCCACTCGCCATCCGCTGCTGAAACTGAAAATCTCACATTATTCTCTGTCGCCATTCATCTTTGTTCGCCGTTCACTGTTCCCCGTTCGCCGTTCGCTCTTCACCGTTCACCCCTAAGGCAGCCTGACCAGCCTTTCCTGATGGGTTTTCGAGTTTTTCAGTTTGTCGAAGTTCGCACCCATCGCCGCGCCCAGGCGCGCCAGCCGCTCGTCGGGATGCGGATGGGTCTTGAACAACAGGGCCACGCTCGACGAGTCAGCCGATGCGGCGCCGATCTCCTGCAGTACGGCGGGCAGGCCGAACGGTTCGTACCCGGCCCGTGCGGCCAGCACCACGCCCATGCGATCGGCCTCGAATTCGGCGTCCTTGTCCAGACCGCGCGCCAGGATTTCAGCGCCGCTGCCGATCAGCGTCTTTGCCACCTTCTGGTCGCCGATCTGTTTCTTGAGCAGGGTGCTGCCAGCGTCGATCGCCTGGCTTTTCTGCAGCACCTTGAGGTGATGTTTCTTCACCACGTGGGCAATTTCATGCCCGAGCATGCCGGCCAGTTCGGCTTCGTCGCGAAGCAGCCGGTAAAGGCCGCTCGTTAGGAAGACATAACCGCCGGGCGCGGCGAACGCATTGACGTCGTCAGACTCGATCACGCCGAACGTCCACTTCAGGTCGGGCCGCTCGCTCGCGCTGGCCACCCAGCGGCCGACACGATTGACGTAGCCCTGCAATGCCGGGCTATTCACCAGCGGTGCCGCGCCCAGCAGATTGCCGGCGATCTGCCGGCCGATCTTGACCTCGTCCGCCTCGGGCACATTGCCGAACGGCGGGATCGCCGGAGCCTGCGGGGACGACGGTTCCGCTGCGGACGGTGAGTCCTGCGCGGCGGCCGGCGCCTGCGGCGCGGGGCTAGACTGCCCCGTCGGATTCCTTATCTTGTCTTCGAGTTTCTTCAATTTGTCGAGGTCGATGGCGCCCGATTCCGTGGCCATCGCGGCGAGCACCGCAAGCAGCAGGCATCTTTTCATGGGCGCCCCTTGATCGGCTCGAGATAATTGAACGCACGCGCCAGCAGTTTGCCCTTCTGCGCGAACTTGCCGGCATCGGCCTTCGAAACGACGAAGGACTCGGCCTTCATCAGCTCTTTCTCATCGTATTTGGCCGCCTTGAGTTCCTCCTCGGAGAGCCCCCTTACGCCAGTGGTCGAGACAATTTGCCCGGTGCCGGTGCGCCCGGTGGAAAGGGCGGCGACGTCCTTCGCGGCGCTGCTCTTGCCCGCTTCGCCCCGGCGCACCGAGAGCATGCGTACCCAGCCTTGCGGGCCCTTGCCTTTCACCAGGTACCAGCCGCCGGTCTTCTTGAGGATGGTCACGGCATCCCCTTTGGCCAGCGAGCCGACCTTCTTCGCGTCGGCAAACGGCTCCGCCACGAGCTTGTCGGCCTTGAGGGCAACCCCTCTATCCTGCGCCTGAGCGGTCCCGGCGCCCAGCGGCAACATCAGGCACATCGCCAAAAACAAAATCTTTCGCATCGCATTCACCTCACAAAAAACACCATGTGCGCACGGTATGTGCGCAGGGTGGCGCGTCACTTCCTGCCCTGGCTGGCCGCTTCGAGCGCAGCCGCGAACAAGGCGCGCCACTCCGCCCGCGCCGCCTCGGTACCTGCCGCGCCGACCGAGCCCGAACGCACGGCCACGCCCGCCAGCTTTTCATTCTGCACGCGCAGGCTCTCCACCAGCCCCGGCATCGCATCACGCACCCGCTGCAGGTCCTGCTCCACGCGCTCCCGGCGCGCCACTTCCTCCAGCGGATAGGCCCACGACACCGTCACCGTCGCTTCAAACAGGCCCCAGAGCCCCCGCTGTCTGCCTTTGACGATATCCACGTCCATCGGTTCGCGGGAGAGCCCGAGCACCTGCATTCGCAGGCGCTTGAGGAACATCGCGCTGACCGGATCGGCGCCTCCAGCGAATTGGAACACCGCCAGCGTAGCTCCGTTAACATGCCCGTCGCGCACGGTCGTGGCCACCGTGCTCTTCTCCAGTGTCCGCGCAGTGGCCGCGGAGTAGACCTTCGCCACCGAAAAATAAATGAATCCGATAAACACCGGTCCGGCGAGGTTCAGATGGTAGTGGGTGACGTTGATCATGGCGTAGGAAAAGCCCAGCAACCCGAACTGCGCCAGGCCGAACACCTGGTTGAAGCGGTCGGAATCCGGATCGCGGTAGAGCGAGATCGCCGTGGCCCAGACGATGAGCAAAGCCACGATCAGGTTCGGTACGCTGGAAGCGGGCGAGCGAATGTAATCGTCATGCTTGAGGTTGTCGATGGCGGTGGCGAGGATCTCCACGCCCGGGAATTCCCGCGCCGTCGAAGTCGGCTTGATGTCGAACAGGCTGGGCGCGGTCGAGCCGACGATGACGATCTTGCCGCTGAATTCATCCTGCGGGCGCGCGTGCTCCTTGCTTTGCATGTCCCGGAACACGTCGCTGAACGTGGCGTACCGATACGTAAACGGACCGCCGCGCCAGTTGAGCAGCATATTGGCATGGGGGGGCTGGGCGAATCCGAGGTCCGCGCCCACTCGAAGGGGCAGGGAGGGCAGCCGCCAGCCGTGCACATCGTGGAACAGGCGGTAGCTGCGCACGACGCCGTCGGCATCCGGATAAACATTGTGGGTGCCGATGCGGCCGCCGTCGCGCACCGCCTTGAAGACCGGCAGCACAGCGGCAATGGTTCCGTCCGTCTCCGGCATAGCCTCCAGGCGCTTCGCGCCCGGAATCATCGGCGGTTTCAGCGCGGAGAGCTTGTCGCTCGCGGGAGGCAGGCGCAGCCACGGAAAGTAGGTGTTGCCGGTTGCCGCGATGGCGTCGTTGAAGTAGGTGTCGCTGTCGGCGTTGTAGACGTCCGGGTCCGAGAACAGGATGTCGAACACAACGGCCCGCGGTTGCTGCGTTTCCAGGTGCTGCACGAATTCGCCCAGTACCTGCCGTGGCCACGGCCAGCGCCCGTAGTCCGGGGCCATTGCCGCCAGGCTGGCTTCGTTGATGTCGATAATCACGATCTGGTTGTCGGCCGGCGGCTTCACGACCCGATAGCGCACCATCAGGTCGTACGCCTTCTGGCGCATGTCCACCACCGAGTGCAGCGCGTACACATCCACCACAATCAGGATGCTGAAGACGGCAGCCAGGTAAAGATAGAAATTATTCCTTAGCAGGCGCGCCATGCGCTCGGCAAATCTGCGGAAGCCGCCGACGATGACGCGCGCGAAAAAAATGCTGAATTTCATCCGGGACGAACTGGGAGGGTGGACTCACGTCCGATTATAGCCTTGCGGCGCGGGTGAACCGGATGCCCTGCACGCTCGCGCGCCATAGTGGCGAGCACTGGCGGCGAGCAACTGGTGGCGAGCAACTCCTGCTGCTGATGGCCGGCGCCGCAAGGGACGGCGTCTCGATCGCGGAGCGCGCCCTTCGCCCTGCCCGTTCCCCGCTCACCGTTCCCCGTTTACGACAGCATTGAATTTCTTACCCGACCGACAGGTAAGACTTACGGAAAACTTCTGGCCAAAAGTGCATCGCCATCCGGCAACCTCGACAAATCAATGATCTGCGTCTGTCCCTGATTGAGGCACAGCCTTTGCATATGACCGTCGTATATGTCCACGGCGTAGCTCTGTACGCCGGCATGGTCATATGGTCCCCCCTACTATGTCATAAGGAGAACGAGCATGAAGACGTGGTCAAATGTTGCTATTGCCCTTGTTATGTCCGTATTCGTGGCAGGCATCACAGGTTGTGCCAGCGATTCGAACAGACGCGGTATGGACTCGACGGGAGAAGTCGTCAGTGACTCCTGGATCACCACGAAGGTGAAGAGCGACCTGGCTGTCGAGAAAGACGTCAGTGCCATGAATATAAGCGTGAAGACTGTCGATGGCGTCGTTACGTTGAGCGGCAAGGCAAGCAGCCAGGCGGAAGCCGATAAAGCAGTCCGGGTTGCCGGCCAGATCAATGGCGTCAAGTCCGTCGTGAACAACCTCGATGTGAGATCGTAGGCGCAAGCGAGGCAAGGTCTCCAGCCTTTCCGGGGACCATTCCAAATCAAAAGGGCTGACGCGAGTCAGCCCTTTTGACATTCTTCTGATTCAAGAAAGGGCCGCTTCAGCTTGAACGAAGCCAGGAACCCGACGGTGTCGTCCAAGCTCCCCGTGTCTATTGCCGGCACGTCGCAAAGCCGAGCGAAGTCGACAGCAGTCCGGGCAGCGAACCGGGATTGCCCTCTGTCCAGAACTTGCGGAACAGGATTTCCGAATGCGGCATGGTGAATTCCTGGCAGACGGTGCGCTGCACGGCATTCTTGTTCTGCAGCATGTTGCCCCAACTGCGGAAATTAAACGGGCCACGCTGGGCGAAGTGGCATGACGCGCAATACGGCCCGACGACCTGGCGGTAGAGCCCCGCCTGCTGGCTCCAGCCCGAAGGCACAGCGGCATCATTCGCGGTCGCGCCCGCCGTGCTGGGCGAGCCGTTGTACATCGCATTGATCTGGTCGACGATCGCCGGGGCGGGATTCGATTGAAGAACAATCTGGTTGATGCGCCGGATCGATTCTTCCTCCGCGCCCCGGTTGTTTCCCACGAACCGCGCCCGCCCCGGCACCACCGGCAACAGGCTCGAGCCGATCACTTGTTTGGACAACGGATTGTAGTATCCGCCATGGCAACTCAGGCAGGCGTGCGGCACCCCCTTGCGGCCCTGGCTGTCGAGCGCAGCGCCGCTGGTCAGTTCGGCGTGTTTGGCAAAGGCGTGCTCGAAGTCCAGCCAGTTGTTCGTCCACCCTCCTTCACTGAAGAAGTCTTGATCCTTCGGCAGTTCGTCGCCTTCGTACTCCCAGTTGCCGAAGAAGGCCTTGTCGTCGGCCATGATGATGACCGTGAGGGACTTCGGCGTGTGCGGGGACGAGATCGAGCCGTGGCTGGTAGCCCAGCACACCGTGGCGCCGTTCTTTCGCGGCGCGCAGTTCACCCGGCGTCCGGTACCGAGATCGAGAAGGTTGTCGAACCGCGCGACAGGCCATGCCTGGTTTGCGCCGGCAGCATGCCAGGCCTCTTCCCAGTTGGTGGAATCGCCGAGGAAGCCGGCCGCCTTGCACAGGCTGCCGGGCATCAGCGCGTCGGTACAACGGGTGCGGTAATGCGCCTGCGCGTCAGCATGGCTGCCTGCGCCGTTGGGCAAACTCAGGAACGGCTTCGTGGGGGTCGGCAGGCCGGCATTCGAGGGGCCCTTGGCTACCGCCCTCGGCCATGTATGCGATGGCGTGAGCGTCCCGCCCGGTTCATAGACCGAAGCGACGGCCCATTGCGAGATCCAGCTTTTGAGCTTGGGGCTACGCCATTCAGTGGCCCTTCGCACGATTACGGGTGCGATTTCCGGGTTCATGTGCGTGTCGGTGATCTGGTAGCTCGTCACCCCCGGCACTTCCGGCCAGGTCAATATCACGCTGTTGTCAGCTTGCAGACTTGCCGTCAGGCTGTCCGGGTCCTTCGGCAGCGGTGGCGTGAACGTCGCTTCCTTCGACGCAGCAACGCCGTTCGAATCGGTCACGGTGACGCGGTAAGTCAGCGCCAGGCCCGGCGTCAGCGGGCCGGGATCGGTGGCCTTCATGTCGGCGGCCGACACATTGGCCAGCCGCACCGCCGCAACATTCGGCGCCAGCCTTTCGACGGTCACCGAGGGGCCCGGTGCCGGGGCCTGCGCGGACGTTGCCCTGCGCGCGGTCGTCGCGGTGCCGGGCACGACAATCGTCTGGCCCGTCGCCGGCGGCAGGATCCAACTGACCTCCGCCGTCGTCGGCGTGCCCTTGACGTACACCCTCACCGCTTCCGGCACAGCGGCGGTCTTTTTAGTCGGACCAGCGGGACGGGCGATCGGACCGAGCTTGGAGGAAAGCCCGGTTGCGCCCAGCAGGTAATTGAATGCGGGCGTGAGTTCCGGCTCGGCGAGATTCTCGAACGTGAAACCGACATAGACGATGCGTCCGCGGCCGTAGGCATGGATGGTGGCGACCGGTGTCGTCGGATCGCCCTTCGCTGCGGCCAGCTTGGTGGTGAACAGGACCGCGGCACCCTCCGGATTGACGATGCTGAACTGGGTTTCCACCGCGGCGCTGCCCGTGCCCACGTTGTACGTCGCGCCCTCGGGAGTCTTGACCGGGCCGGCCACGAATCGCTGCGCCAGGCCCTGGCCGCCGCGGATGCCGAGCACCTCCGACAAGAACGGCCACTTCGCTTTCTCCCAGCTGCCGTCGGCGCCGAGCACCTTGCTCGCATAGCCGGGCGAAAACAGCACCACCACCCCGCCCACTTCTTCGAGGTAACGGCGCACGGTCCTTTCATCCTCGATGCCCAGGACCGCCGTGTTGTCTGGATTGCCGCCGTAGCTGGCGCCGGTGTACCAGAGGATCAGCGAAAATTTACGCAGCCGCTCGATGCCGGGCCCGGCCTCATAGGGCTTTACGGCCTCGACCGCCCACGCGCCCGCCTCGCCGCTTACCGCGTCGGCAGCGAGCTTCCGGAAAACCTGGTCGGAAGGCGACAGCCGCTTGTCGCCGGGATAGTGGTTGTTGTCCGAGAAATCGTCATCGACCAGCAGGATCCTGAGCGGCCCCGCCGCCGCAGGCGCGGGCAGGCTGGCCAGGGTTGCGGGTGGGCGCCGGGTGGGGGGGTCCGCTGCGGCAGCGGAGAAAACGGGAAGGGCGGCGGCGATAAGGAGAAACGGCAAAATTTTCATTCCAGCGCCCTATTATTCTTCACTTCTTGTTGTGTCCTTATCGCCCGCCAGGCCGACGGTGGCGTGGCGCTTATTCAGTGGCGCTGAATATACGGTGTTTCGACAAGGAATCGGCAAAAAACATGGGCAGTTCGGGCCAGTGCCGCACGAAGCCGCAGTCGCCTGATCGAACGAGCGAGGGTTACATCTGTCGACGGAGCCGAGCCAGGCCCAATGGCGGCGCGGAGGAAGAAGAGTGCCTCAACCCTCTCTGCTCGGGGAGCCAGAAGGAGTCCGCACTACTTCCACCTGCTTTTCCATCAGAACGTTTCCTCGATCAGAAAGCCGCGCGGAATGCGTTCCTTGTGGGGCTTGTCGCGCAGTTTGGGCAGGGTTAGCGCCCGGCCCGGCGGTTCGCGCTTGGGCAACTGCTTGAGCAGGTGATCGATCAGGTTCAGGCGACCACGTTTCTGATCATTGAAATTGACCACGTGCCACGGCGCGTAGTCGGCGTGGGTCGCGCGCAGCATGATGTCGCGCCCCTTGCCGTAAGCGGCGTATTTCTCGCGCGCCTTGATGTCGATCGGGGAGAGCTTCCAGCGCTTGGCGGGATCCTTCGCCCGTTCGGCGAAGCGCTCTTCCTGTTCTTCCTGGTCGACGCAGAGCCAGTACTTGAGCAGGATCAGGCCGTCATGGGTGATCAGGCGTTCGAACACCGGGCAGTCCTTCAGGAACTGCTTGTGTTGGGCCGGGGTGCAGAAACCCATGACCGGTTCGACACCAGCGCGGTTGTACCAACTGCGATCGAAGAGGACAAGTTCACCGGCACTGGGCAAATGCCTCGCGTAGCGCTCGAAGTACCACTGGCTGCGCTCGCGTTCATCAGGTTTCGGAAGCGCGACGGTGCGCACGTAGCGATCGTTGAGCGGCGCCTCGATGGCCTTGATCACGCCGCCCTTGCCGGCTGCATCGCGTCCCTCGAAGACCACCGCGACGCGCTGATTGTTGGCAATTATCCAGTGCTGCAGCTTGATCAACTCGGCGTGCAGTCCTTCGAGGGCTTCCTCGTAATTGCTGGGCTTGATTGATTTCATCGGTATCCCCTGATGCGGTGGTGAGCGAGTTTCCGGTTGAGGTGGTCGCTGCCTGGGGAGTCTCTCAACTTGGAATGAACATGGCAAGATCTCGCGGTTTCACCCCGGACCTTGCTTTCAGCCTTCATCCTCTATCTCGTCGACGAGCTCCTCCAACCTCTCGATCAACCGCTCCACGATCCCTTCCGGGTCCTGCGCCCACAGGTTCTCGACCGCAGAATCATCCCCCGAATCCGCATCAACGTTGGTTACGGTGACGTCTTCATCCTCTTGCAGTACCAGACTCACCGCCGCCAGGATCTGCGGGAGGTAAATGGATACCGCGTCACCGGGACCGGCGCCTTCCGCGATCTCGTCCCTGACCAGGGTCGCCACATGTTCGAGCACCGGCCCCGCGCCCGCCACCTTGAGCGCGTCGGGATCGCTCGAGCAGAGATGCTCCAGCAGATCGAGGATCACTCGTTCGCGAGCGAAGATCGCACCAGCGATGAATTCCGAATAGGTCAGATCGATCGACGCGACCAGGTGATCGCATTCCCCCGCCAGCAACTCGCAGATCGGGCAACTCCCGCCCGCGGCGACTTTGTCCTCGTCGTCGTCATCCTCGGCGTTATCGGGCAAATCTTCGTCGGGGTTCTCTGGCGTAGGCATGGTCGACATTTCCTTGGGTCTAACCCTTCACCGCAGAGGCGCGGATACCCTGGCGTAGCCCGGAGTACCCTTTTAGGCGCAGAGGGTGCGCAAAGGAAGACAAGGGCAAAAGGATCCTGTGAAATTGCAGCGGGGTGATCTTCCGACCATACAAATGGAAATGTGAAAATGTATGCAGTCCACGGACACTATACCTCCCCTAGTATCGCTTGTTTTTCTCTGCCCATCCTCTGCGCCTAAAAGGGTACTCCGGGCTACGCAGGGTATCTGCGGTGAAGGTGTAGGGGTTAAGGGTTAATTCCGTAAAGGCCGAATCTCGCTTACGATACACCCCCGTGGTTCACGGACAGGCCATGCGAAAACGAATGATCCAACTTGTGGAGGCATTGCCATGAAACAAAGCCGTCGTGAGTTTCTCATCCTGGCCGGAGCAGTCGTCATCGTGAGCGCCCTGCCCTTTCCGGTGCTCGCTCAAGCAAAGATGAAAATCGGCATCGTCGGCTCAGGCAATGTCGGTAGCAACATCGGTGCCTCCTGGGTGCGGGCGGGCCACGAAGTCATGCTCTCCTCGCTCGACATCGAACACGACAAGGCGCTCGCTGCCCGGCTCGGCGGCGGTGCGCGTGCCGGAACGCCACACGAGGCCGCGACCTTCGGCGACGTGGTGATGATCTCGGTACCGTATCACGCCCTGCCTTCCGTCGGCAAAGACCTGGCGGATGCGTACAAGGGCAAGGTCGTCATCGACACCAACAATCCCTTCACCCACCGCGACGGCGAGACCGGGAAATGGGCGCTCGAGAAAGGCGCCGGCCTGGCATCCAGGGAACTCCTGCCCGGCGCGCGTATCGTGCGCGCGTTCAATGCAATCGGCGCGGCGCGGATGGGTGCGGCGTATCAGGAGCCGGGGAAAGTCGGCATGCCGATCGCGAGCGACGATGCCGAGGCCATCGAGGTGGCTTCGCGCTTGATCCGGGAAGTCGGCTATGAGCCGGTCCTGATCGGCGGGCTGGAGATGGGGAAACACCTGATGCCGGGGACGGCGCTTGCGGGCGAGCGCAGCGCGGAGGAGATACGGAAGATTGCAGCGGGACTGAACTAGAAACGCGATGACCCCGCACGGACCATCCGTCCAAGGGCTCTACTACATATTTCCCACCACGAAGACACGAAGGGCACGAAGATTCACGAAGAGAAGCGAAAAACAGATGATCGCGTAGTGATGCGTCGTGTGCCGATGCTACTGCCAGCCCAAGCAACGTCAATGTGCCAGGCAAAGACCTGAGGATGTCCCGACCGTAGTTGAAGGTTGAGTGGGTGGTTGAAGCAGTCGAGGGCCCAGAATGCGGGTTCTCAACATCCTCAACCTGAACCGAAGAAAGCTCAACCACCATGAAGAAGTCTACTCGCAAAGAAAGGCAGACCTAAGGGGTCCAGACCTAAGGGGTCAGTTCTTTACTTTATAGCTCCGCTGGCGTAGAGGCAGACCTAAGGGGTCAGTTCTTTACTTTATAGCTCCGCTGGCGTAGGGTGATTTCATGGCCCGACCGCTACGCTTGGAATTCCCCGGTGCCGTCTATCACGTCACTGCCCGCGGCGATCGGCGCGAGCCCATCTTCCTCGACGATGCGGATCGCCTGATCTTCATCGACCTGCTCGCCAAGGAGATCACCCAGCAGGGCTGGCTGCTCTACGCCTTCTGCCTGATGGACAACCACTATCACCTGCTGCTGGAAACCCCGGAGGCCAACCTGGTGCGCGGCATGCGCCGGCTCAATGGGGTCTATACCCAGGCCTTCAACCGCCGCCACAGGCTGGTCGGGCACCTGCTGCAGGGGCGTTACAAATCGATCCTGGTGGACAAGGACGCCTACCTGCGGGAGCTGTGCCGATACGTGGTGCTCAACCCAGTGCGGGTAAAGAAGAAAGGCGCCGCCTCGGTGGCGGACTATCGCTGGAGCAGTTACCTGCCCACGGTCGGACGTGGGGCCGCCCCCGCGTGGCTTGCCGTCGAGCAGGTGCGGGCATTGTTCGGAACGACCCCGGCCGTTGCCTGCAAGGCCTACGAGCGCTTCGTCGCGCAGGGTCTGGGGCAGTCCTCACCGTGGGAGGCGCTCAGCGGGCAGATCTACCTGGGATCGGAGGGCTTTCTGAAGCGAATGCAGAAGCTCGCCGATGCGAAGCCGGGTGCGAACCTCACCCGCCGCCATCGGCAGCCGCTGCGGCCCTCGGCCACTGCGGTACTGCGCCAGGTGGCCCGGGAATACGGGATCGGTGAAAAAAACGTCCTCGACCGCTCGCAGCCGCAAGCGTTCAAAATGGCGGTCTACCGGCTTCGCCGCGAGGCCAACCTCACGCTCGGTGAAGTGGCGGTGCTCGCAGGAGTTTCCCCGCCGCGGATCTCGCAGATTCAGGCGGAGATGGAGCGGCTGGGCAAGGGTTAGGCTATAAAGTAAAGAACTGACCCCTTACTTCGCCTTACTTCGCTTTTCTGTCACGCGTCACGGCTAGTTTGCGGGAAGCCCCTTGACGTAATCCGTCAACGCCTGGATCTGTTCTTCCTTCAGGGTTTTCTTGAATCCTGGCATGGTTCCCGATTTGCCATTGGCGATGCGATCCCTCACCTGGTCGATGCTCAGTTTCGTGCCGGCGAGCCTGGGACCGCCCTTGCCTTCCTTCATGCCGAAATCGCCGTGGCACCAGCTGCAACTGTTGGCGAACAGCTTTCTCACATCCTGCGCGGGTTTCTCCTCGATGGCCGGTGCGGCCGGTTCCTGATTCGCCAATGCGGACGAACCCGCGAACCCCAGTACGAGCGCCCAAAACAAGGAACCTGCGAAATTACGGACCTGCATGACCTTCCCCTCCCAATATCTCTTCAATGTTGTGGAAACGCCGTTGCCGTCAGCTGCCGGCGCTGGTGGAGTCCAGGAACCTGCCGTTCAGCTTTAGCGTAGCCTCGATCGAGCGGATGGCTGCAAAAATCACGGTGATGGTGACGATCACGTAGATCCAGACCACCTGTTCGGTTTCCAGCAGCATGCCGATGGTCACGAAGAAGCGCATGACGCCGATCATCAGCAGGCAGAACGCGGCCAGCGGACTCTTGAAGCGCCACATCAGGGATGCGAGCACCACATAGAACCCGGCATCCACCAGGTCCTGCCAGCCCCGGTACCACGCCGTGATTACCAGGGCGATCGCAACTGCAAAAAACGTCAGCGCGGCGCCCCTGATGACCCGAAGCGCGTCGTTGCGTTTGCGGATGATGGAAAAAACGCCTGCGGTCCCTCTGCTGCTTTCCGACACTTTAGTTGTTTTTCTCCGGATTTGGGGATCAGGCTTTGGGGATCAGGCGTCGCCGGCCAGAGCCTTGGCCGCTTGCTTCGCGCGCAGCTTGAAGGTGGCCTCGACGGCCCGCACCCCGACCCAGACTACAGCCGCGGCAAGGATGATGTTGAGGCCGCCGGAATACCCGTGGCCGGAAAAAATGCGCAGCGCCAGCAGCGCCGTCACGATCGCGAGCAACAGCAACAGGATCGCGATGATCCGGCTCTTGAACTGGCGCAGCAGAAACCCGAGCACGACATAGGCGACCCCGTCGACCCACAGCTCGGGGCCGTACCAGTACGAGAGGATCATGAACAAACTGCCGGCGATGAAAAAGGCCAGCGACGCGGCGCCCACGACTTTTAACGCATCTTCCTCCTGCCGGATCTTCGCGAAGAGTCCCAGTTTGCTGCCAGCGGCTTCGGCCATGATGTCCTCTCTGAACTGGCAACGAGTCGTTGCCCCACCGTACTGTAGCCCCGTAGCGCCGCAAGTCAAGCGTCTGCGACAATAGCCTTATGCGGGACACAGGAAAATGACGCCTCTCAACCTGATGGTGTATCGGCATTCGGCCTTCTACAGCCCGATCCTGGCCGGGATTGGCGGCGGCTTTTTTGCGCGCGAAGGCTTCGCGCCGACCTACACGCTGATGCCCGTGGGCCGCGACGTCGGCGCCATGATCGCATCCGGCGAAATTCATGTTTCCCAGGCCTCGGTTTCGACCATTTGGGCGCTGCTGGAAAAAGGCGAGGCGCCCTCCTTCACGATCTTCGCGCACCTGAACCGGCGCGACGGCTTTCTGATTGCGGCGCGCAGGCCCGATCCGGATTTCCGCTGGGACAAGCTGCTCGAAGGCCGATTTATGTTCGCGCATGGCGGCCAGCCACAGGCGATGCTGACGTACGCCCTGCACAAAAAAGGCGCGGATCTCGCTGCGGTCAACGGGCTGGACCGCGGCGATCCGGACAAGGCCATGGCGGCCTTTGCTGCCGGCGAATGCGACTATTTCCACGAGCAGGCGCCCTATCCGCAACAACTGGAAGCCGAGGGCAAGGCACACATCGTCGCCTCGGTCGGCGATGTGATCGGCCCCGTGGCGTTCAGCAGCCTTGCCGCGACGCCCGCATGGCTTGAAAAGCCGGAAGCCGCGCGCTTCCTGCGCGCTTACGGGAAGGCACGGGACTGGGTGAACAGCGCAGCACCGGAAAACGTCGCGGCCGCCGTGCAATCCTTCTTCCCGGCTATCCGGCACGACGCGCTGGTGCGTTCGATTGCGTACTACCAGAAGCTGGGCTGCTGGTCGGGCAACCTGGAGATTGGCCGCGACGAATACGAAACCATCCTCGACGTATTTCTGCACTCGAAGCTCATCACCCGCCGGCATCCGTACGAACAGGTGATCTCGCCTAAATTCGCGTCTCAATCCAGATCTTGAACCACGGAGGGCACGGAGGGCACGGAGGAAAACAAAAACAAACAGAAAAGTGAAAGGGATAGTGGCGAAGGACTGATGGCGTTACTCATGAACATTGTTGGCAGCTATCCCGGCTGTTCGGAGGTTCCCAGTTCGCCCTTGTCTTTCTCCGTGCCCTAAAAGGCTACTCCGACGAGCTACGCACGTAGGGTATCCGTGTCCTCCGTGGTTCAAGACGTAGATCGCACGAAAGCAAGCCTGCCGGGTTAGCGATCCGGCAGAGGGATGGATTCGGTTTCGCCGGGCACCGGCGCGAACCGGCCCGCCTTCCAGTCCGCCTTCGCGCGTTCGATGCGTTCCTGCGAGCTGGAGACGAAATTCCACCAGATCTGGCGTTCGCCGACCGGTGCGCCGCCGAGCAAGGCGACGCGGCTGTTGCCGGGCGCGAACACGGCCGGCCCCATCTGGTCGAGGAAAATGAACGGCCCCACCATGCGGCCGCCTGCCCAGGGCAGGATGCGAAGAACTTCGAAGCCGCCGAGGTCGCGGCGGCGGCCCTCGACGACGTGCGCGATTGCCGCCACGGCCTCAGGGCTTCCACACCGCCGGTGTGCAGCGCTGGTAATTCGGCGGGTACAACGCCTCGCCGCCCAGTTCGCGCGCGGCATGCCAGGCCCAGCGCGGATCGTCCATCGCGCCACGGGCGAGTGCGATGAGGTCCGCCTTGCCCCCGGCCACGATGTCTTCGGCCTGCCGCGGTTTCGTGATCATGCCCACAGACATCGTCGCCATGCCGGATTCGCTTTTCACTTTCTCCGCGAACGGCACGTTGTAGCCGGGCGCAAGGGGAATCTGCTGGCGCGGGTCCAGCGCGCCGGAACTGACGTCGAAGAAATCGCAGCCGCGCGCTTTCATCTGCTTTGCGAACACCACCGTCTCCTCCGGTGTCCAGCCGCCGTCGATCCAGTCAGTGGCCGAAACACGCACTCCCAGCGGCCGTTCCTTCGGCCAGACCAAGCGTACGGCGTCGAATACTTCCAGCGGATAACGCATGCGGTTTTCCAGGGAGCCGCCGTACTCGTCGGTGCGCTGATTGGAGATCGGCGACAGGAATTCATGCAGGAGGTAGCCGTGCGCCGCATGCAACTCGGCGAGATCGAAGCCGATGCGCGCGGCACGCTTCGCCGATTCAACGAACTGTTGCTTCACGTCCAGGAGGCCGTCCCGGGTCAACGCCTCCGGCACGTGCCAGCCGGGGCCGAAGGTGAGCGCTGACGGGGCCAGCGTTTTCCAGGCGCCCTGTTCGGCGGTCAGCGCTTTGCCGCCTTGCCCCGGCGGCAGGGACGAGGCCTTGCGCCCGGCATGCGCGAGCTGGATGCCCATTTTGGCGACCCCGTGTTTCTTGCAGAAGGCGACCACGCGGGCGAGGCTTTTCTCGTTGTCGTCGCTGTACAGGCCAAGGCAGCGATGCGTGATGCGGCCGATCGCGGACACGTGCGTGGCCTCGGTGATGACCAGACCCGCCGCACCCATTGCGAACTGCCCGAGATGCATCAGGTGCCAGTCGGCGGCGGAACCGTTCTCCGACATGTACTGGCACATGGGCGAAACGACGATGCGGTTAGGCAGTTCAAGTTCCCGCAGGCGGTAAGGGGTGAAAAGCGCGCTGGCCATGATCGATGGGATTGTCCGTTTACAAGAAGTCACCGGATTCTAGCAGCAGCCCTTCGGCACCGCGTCGCTGCGAATAGCCGCCGAGAAAAATTCTGGCGGTGTCATACTGCGCACCATAACGAGATGGGCCCGGACGCACAGCCGGGAAGCATGAAAAATCACGCACTCGCAGCGCTGATGCTGCTGGTGTTCGCGGTGCATCCGGCGCTGGCTGCGCAACTGCAGGGCCGGGTGGTGGGTGTCAGCGACGGCGATACGATCACGCTGCTGACCAGCGAGCAACGGCAGTTCAGGATCCGCCTTTCCGGCATCGATGCGCCGGAGAAAAAACAGGCATTCGGCGCCTTTGCCAAGGAGTCGCTGTCGCGCCAGATATTCGGCCGCCCGGTCATCGTGGAATGGTCGAGGACCGACCGCTATGGCCGCATCGTCGGCAGGATCGAGATCGACGGCACCGACGTCAACCTGGAGCAGATCCGCGAAGGCTCGGCCTGGGTTTACACCCAATACCTCAAGGAACTCCCCGCAGCGGACCGCCAGCGTTACCTCGACGCCGAGCAGGAGGCGAAGGACGAACGCCGCGGCCTTTGGCGCGACCTCGATCCCGAACCCCCGTGGCAATGGCGCCGCGATCAGCGCTCAGGCGGCAAGGTTTAAACCCGTTAACCGCAAAGGCGCAAAGGACGCAAAGGAAAGGAGCGCAAAGGAGGGCAAGAACGAGAAGGACAATTTTTTTTCCAGGTTCTGGTCGCGGCAAGTCGGGGATCGCACGGTAAACGAACATTCATTCTTTCGCTTTCCTTTGCGTTCCTTCGCGTCCTTTGCGCCTTTGCGGTGAAAGGGCTTCCCTAGATCCCAAACTGCAGCGCAGCGAGCCGCGCATAGAGAGGGTTAGAGCCCAGCAGTTCCTCGTGGCTGCCCAGGCCAATCAGCCGGCCGTGGTCGATGACGGCGATGCGATTGACGCTTTTGACCGTCGCCAGGCGGTGGGCGATGATCAATGTGGTGCGGGCTTCCATCAGGTATTCAAGCGCGGCCTGCACCTTGCGTTCGCTTTCCGAATCGAGCGCGCTGGTGGCCTCATCCAGCAGCAGGATCGGGCGGTTGGACAGAATCGCGCGCGCGATTGCCAGGCGCTGGCGCTGTCCGCCCGACAGCCGCACGCCGCGCTCCCCGAGGTAGGTATCGAATTTTTCGGGCAGCAGCTCGATGAACTCGGTGGCGAAGGCGGCGTCGCAGGCTTTGCGCACTTCTGCATCCGTCGCCCCGGGCCGTCCGTAGCGCACGTTCCCGGCAACACTCGCGGCAAAAATCGCCGGTTCCTGCGACACCAGCGCAATGCGTTGGCGCAGCTTCGCCGGATCGGCGCGACGGATGTCCGTGCCATCCACCCGCACCGCCCCTGAATCCGGATCGTAGAAACGCAGCAGCAACTGGAACACCGTCGACTTGCCCGCTCCGGACGGCCCCACAAGCGCGAGCTTTTCGCCGGGCCGCACAGCCAGGGAGAAATCCTCCAGCGCGGGCAGGTTGCGCCGGGATGGATAGTGGAAGGTCACGACATCGAACTCCACGGAACCTACGGGCTCCGCCAGCGTTTCGGGATTCGGCGGCGTAACGATGTCGGGAACCGTGTCGAGGATTTCGATCAGCCGTTCGGCGGCTCCCGCGCCGCGCTGCAGATCGCCCACGACCTCGCTCAGGGCCGCTGCCGCGCTGGCCACCATGGCGGCGTAGAACACGAACGCCGACAGCTCCCCCGCCGTGACCTTGCCGGCAAGAACATCGTGGCCGCCGATCCAGAGGACCATGCCGATGCCCGCGAACACCAGCAGGATGACCGCGGCGATCAGCGACGCCCGCATGACGATGCGGCTGCGTGCCGTCGCGAACGCCGCTTCGATGCGTTGCCCGAACAGCCGGCGGTCCTCGCTTTCATGCCCGTAGGCCTGCACCGTGCGGATTTCGTGCAGCGCCTCGTCCACGTAGCTGCCGATGTCGGCGACACGGTCCTGGCTGGCACGCGAGAGCCTGCGGACCCGGCGTCCGAACACGATGATCGGTCCTATCACCAGCGGGACCATGAGCAGGACCAGCGCAGTCAGCTTCCAGCTCGTCAGCATCAGCATGGCCAACGAGCCCAGGCCGAGCAATCCGTTGCGCAGCGCCATCGAAACGCTGGTGCCGATCACCTGCTCGAGCAATGCGGTGTCCGTCGTCAGCCGTGAAATGACCTCCCCGGTTCGCGTCCGCTCGAACCAGGCCGGCGACAAGGCCAGCAGCCTGGAGAAGACCTCGCGGCGGATGTCGGCGATGACGCGCTCGCCCAGCCAGGAGATCAGATAAAAGCGCGCCCAGGTCGCCGCCGCCATTAGGACGATCACCGCGAGCATGAAGAACAGCGCTTGATCGAGCGCAGCCGGATTGCCAGCCGAGAAACCGCGGTCTATCACCAGCTTCAACCCCTGGCCGATCACCAGGAATCCCCCGGCCGCAATGATCAGTGCGACGCTGAAGAGCGCCATGCGTACCCGATAGGGCCGCGCGAACCGCCACAGCAAGGACAGCGCGCGCAGGCGCTCCATGGCCGAGGACTTCGGCGGCGTTTGGGAAACCACGATCGTGCTGGGAAGTCGGTCCGGCTCCATGGGCCCCAGCATAACGCGCAACTGCAGGAAAAGACGCCGCTTTTTCGCTGAACTTGGCGTCCGGATTAGCGTCGAAGCCTGTAACAGCAATATTTTCCGGGGTGGTGCCGGCACTGCCCCGACCTTCTGCAGGTCTCCTTTGACGCAATCTCTCCCGGGAAGGAAAGTAAGTCGGAGTGGACTTTCAGGGCTTCGGTCAAGCCGGAGCGCAGCAAAAAGGGCGCCGCCAGGTCAATCCCGGCCGCGCCCTTTTCTTTGCCTGGACGAAAGTCTTTGGCCTGGCGAAAACTACTTCAGCACGAACTCCACCAGCTCCACCGCCTGATCGCCGGTGTTGGTGATGGTCGTGGTGATCGCATTGTCCCGAAAGCGGAACTGCGCCGGCGCCAGATCGGAGACGGACTCGCCGCCCTCCGCGAAGCTTTCCAAAATACTGCCCTCGCCCAACGCCACACGTATGCTCGGGCCCGGAATTCTGAGCGGCCCGGTCGAAGCGCCGGGCACGAGCCTGATGCGATAGGCGCCGACCCGTTCATTGTCCAGCGCGGTCTCGGCGCCCGCCAGCGCCGGTAGCGGCGGCTTCGCCGCACCCGCATCGGCCGGCTTCAAAAGTTCGATGCCGATCGCGCGGAAGGTGCCGGGCCCGCGGTTGATGAAGCGATGCGTGTAAGCACCCTTCGACGCCGCGTTGTAATAGCCGATGAAGCCAGCTTCCATCTTGACGTCTTTCGGTTCCTGTCCGTAGATCTGGTTGAACAGCGTGACGCTGGTGACCAGGACATACGGATAGTCCAGCGAATGCCGGTGATAAAGCGTTTGCTCGCCTTCGGGGATTTCGACGTCCACCAGCCTGACCCAGTCGTTGACCAGCTTGGGGACATGCCGCGGCTCCTTGTCCGCCGGGACCACGTCGTCCTGCGCGAACGATGCGGCAGCCGGCAAGAAAACCAGCGCTGCCGCAACGGCCGAACTTATGACCAGCTTGGCGAACATGGGCTTGCGCTCAGGCCAGCACGTAACTGGTCTTCACCGTGGTGAAGAACTCCACGGCATAGCGGCCCTGTTCGCGCGGACCGTAGCTGGACCCTTTGCGGCCGCCGAAGGGCACGTGATAGTCCACGCCCGCCGTCGGCAGGTTCACCATCACCATGCCGGCCTGAGCATTCTTGCGGAAATGCGAGGCATGCTTCAGCGAAGTGGTGACGACGCCGGAAGACAAGCCGAACGGCGTGTCATTGGCCACCGCCAGCGCTTCGTCGTAATCCTTCACCATGACCACGGAAGCCACCGGGCCAAACACTTCCTCGCGATTGATTTTCATCGTGTTCACGGTGCCGGTAAACAGCGCGGGCTCGAGATAGAAACCTTCGGTCTCGCGCTTCAGGAGGTTGCCGCCGAAGGCGAGCTTGCCGCCTTCCTTCTTGGCCTCTTCGATATAGCGAAGGTCCTGGTCGAGCTGGGACTTGTCCACCACCGGGCCGATATCGGTGCCCTGTTTGAGCGCGTTGTCGACCTTCACGCCCTTCAGGCGCTCGACCAGCGCGGCGACGAACTTGTCGTGGATGCCCTGGGTCACGATGAATCGCGAAGATGCCGTGCAGCGCTGGCCCGTGGAGAAGAAGGCGCCGTTCACCGCGCATTCGACTGCAATCTTGAGGTCCGCGTCGTCGAGGATGACCAGCGGGTTCTTGCCGCCCATTTCGAGCTGGAACTTGGCCATGCGCGCCACGGCTTTCGCGGCCACCTGCTTGCCGGTCTCCACCGAGCCGGTAAACGTGATGGCATCGACGCGTTTGTCGTTGACGATCACTTCGCCGACCACGCTGCCGCGGCCCATCACGAAATTGAACACGCCCTTGGGGACGCCGGCATCCACCAGTATCTTGGCGATGGCGTGCGCCATGCCCGGCACCAGGTCCGCCGGCTTGAACACCACCGTGTTGCCATAGGCGAGTGCCGGCGCGATTTTCCAGGCGGGAATCGCGGCGGGGAAATTCCACGGTGCAATGATGCCCACTACGCCTACCGGCTCGCGGGTCAGTTCCACGTCGATGCCGGGACGCACCGAAGGCACCAGTTCACCGGCGCGGCGCAGCACTTCGCCGCCGAAGAACTTGAACACATTGCCCGCACGCACCACTTCGCCAATACCCTCCGGCAGGGTCTTGCCTTCTTCGCGCGACAGCAGCTTGCCGAGCTCTTCCTTGCGCGCAATGATCTCGTTGCCGACCTTGTCGAGGATATCCGCCCGGGCCTGCACGTTGAACGTGGCCCAGGCCGGCGCGGCGGCACGGGCCGCTTCCACCGCACGTTCGGTCTGCGCCTTGTCAGCCTGCGCATACTCGGCAATGACATCGCTGGTATCGGAGGGATTGACGTCCCTGGACGTGTTCGCGCCGGCGATCCATTCGCCGGCGATGTAGTTCTGCAGTTGCTGGACGCTCATGGTTCAGTCTCCTTAGATTCGCTCGATAGGGGTGAGGGGCGAAGAGCGAGGGGCG
>Ga0163152_10001573_pt1 | contig 35733 bp, 23 predicted proteins | sample OliLakLV19MP8IB2_FD_148635 | JGI IMG/M metagenome (GOLD analysis project Ga0163152, IMG submission 148635) | Freshwater microbial mat bacterial communities from Lake Vanda, McMurdo Dry Valleys, Antarctica - Oligotrophic Lake LV.19.MP8.IB-2 | ecosystem: Environmental > Aquatic > Freshwater >...
CAGCGTGCCCGAGCGCGACACGACGCCCACGCGGCCGGCGCGGTGGATGTAGCCGGGCATGATGCCGAGGCGGCACTTGGCCTTGGGCGTGATGACGCCCGGGCAGTTCGGGCCGACCAGGCGCGTCTTCGTGCCGGGCAGCGCCAGGCGTTCGCTGACGCGCACCATGTCGAGCACGGGGATGCCCTCCGTGATCGCGACGACGAGCTCGATGCCGGCGTCGATCGCTTCCAGGATCGCGTCGGCCGCGAACGCCGGCGGCACGAACAGCACGCTGGCGTTCGCGCTGGCCTTCTCGCGCGCCTCGTGGCACGACTTGAAGACGGGCAGGCCCAGGTGCGTCGTCCCGGCCTTCTTGGGGTTCACGCCGCCGACCATCTTCGTCCCGTACTCGAGCGAGCGCTCGGTGTGGAAAGAGCCGAAGTCGCCGGTCATGCCCTGGCAGATCACGCGCGTGTTCGCGTCGACGAAGATGCTCATCGCTCAACCCTTCCTGGCCGCGACCGCGGCGGTGATCTTCTGCGCGGCGTCGTCGAGGTCGGTGCCCGACACGATCGGCAGGCCCGATTCGGCCAGCATCTTGCGGCCCAGCTCGACGTTCGTGCCCTCCAGGCGCACGACCAGCGGCACGCGCAGGTCGATCTGGCGCGCGGCCGCGATGACGCCTGTCGCGATGATGTCGCACTTCATGATGCCGCCGAAGATGTTGACGAGTACGCCCTTCACCTGCGCGTCCGACAGCAGGATGCGAAACGCCGCGGTGACCTTCTCGGCCGTCGCGCCGCCGCCCACGTCGAGGAAGTTCGCGGGCGAGCCGCCGTAGAGCTGGATCACGTCCATCGTGGCCATCGCCAGCCCGGCGCCGTTGACCATGCAGCCGATGTTGCCGTCGAGCGCGATGTACGACAGGTCGTACTTGCTGGCCTCGATCTCCTTGGGATCCTCTTCGTCGAGGTCACGCAGCTCGAGCAGCTCCTTGTGCCGGAACAGCGCGTTCGAGTCGAAATTGATCTTGGCGTCGAGCGCGATCAGCTGGTTCTGCTTCGTCACGACCAGCGGGTTGATCTCGGCGATCGAGCAGTCCAGGTCGACGTACATCTTGGCCAGGGCCGGCAGGAAGCGCGCCGCCTGCGGCTCGAGGCCGGGCGCCATCTTGACGCCGCGCACGAGCTTGACGACGTCCGCGGCGAGCAGCCCCTTGGTCGGCGAGAACGCGACCTTGACGATCTTCTCGGGGTGCTGGGCCGCGACCTCCTCGATGTCCATGCCGCCCTCGGACGACATCATCAGGACCGGCTTCTTCAGCTCGCGGTCGAGCGCGATCCCGAGGTAGTACTCCTTCTGGATCTCGCTGCCCTTCTCGATCCACAGGCGCCGCACGAGCTGGCCCTCGGGCCCGGTCTGGGGCGTGACGAGCTTCTTTCCGAGGATCGCCGCCGCTGCCGCGCGACACTCCTCCTCGCTGCGCACGAGCTTCACGCCGCCGGCCTTGCCGCGTCCGCCGGCGTGGATCTGCGCCTTGACCACGACGACCGGGGTCTTGAGCGCGCGGAAGGCCTCGACCGCCTCGTCGACCGTCGTCGCCACGCGCCCTTCGGTGGTGGGGATGCCGAAGCGCGCAAGGAGCTGCTTGGCCTGGTACTCGTGGATCTTCATCGGGGCGAAGAGCCTACCGGCGCCCGGCGCTGGTGGGAACCGCCGTTGCGGCGCGGTCGCGGGACTGGTTCCATCTGCGCCATGCCCGCAGACCCGACCCAGCCGCGCGGCGGCGCGTTGCTCGTCGACCGCGACCTGGAGGCCCTGGTCGGCAGCGCCCTCCTCGTGCGCGCCGGAGCGGCGCCGATCGCGCGCGCCCAGATCTCGCCGGCCAGCATCGACCTGCGCCTCGGCGCGCGCGCGTGGCGCATCCGCTCGGGGTTCCTGCCGGGCCCGGGCAGCGTCGAGGCGCGGATCGACGATCTGGCGCTGTCCGAGATCGACCTGGCAGGCGGCGCCGTGCTCGAACGCGGCGTTCCGTACTTAGCGGAGATCGAGGAGGAGCTGAACCTGGTCAGCGACGGCCGGGGCGCCGACCTGCGCGGCCGCTTCAACCCGCGCAGCTCGACGGGACGCTGCGACGTGTTCACGCGCGTCCTGTGCTCGGGCCACGCGCGCTTCGACGAGGCGCCGCCGGGCTACCGCGGCCGACTGTGGATCGAGATTGCGCCGCTGTCCTTCCCCGTGCGCGTCGCGCGCGGCGATCGGCTGGCGCAGTTGCGGCTCGCGCGCGGCAACGCGGCGCTGTCGTCGGCCGATCTCGCCGCGCTGCATGCGCGCACGCCGCTCGTGTGGGACGGCGACGCGCCGGCCGAGGCGCTGATCGACGACGAGGGCGGGCTCGCGCTGCGCGTCGGGCTCGCGCGGCGCGACCCGGCCGGCTGGCGCGCGGCGGCGCACACGGACGTCGTCGAGTTCGCCGTGGACGGTGCGCACGACCCGGTCGACTTCTGGGATCCGGTGCACGCGCGCAACGGGCGCTGCATCCTCGAACCGGGCAGCTTCTACATCTTCGCGAGCCGCGAGCGGCTCTCGATCCCGCCCGAGCATGCGGCCGAGATGCTGCCGATCGACGTGGGCGTCGGCGAGCTGCGCAACAACTACGCGGGCTTCTTCGACAACGGCTTCGGCTGGGGCGGCGAAGGCGCTGCTCGCGGCACGCCGGCGGTGCTCGAGGTGCGCGCGCACGACGTGCCCTTCCTGGTGGAGGACGGCCAGCCGTTCTGCCGACTGCGGTTCTTCCGCACGAACGGCGCGCCGGCGCGCCTGTACGGCGAAGGTCGCGCGGCGAGCTACCGCGATCAGGATCTGACGCTGGCGCGCTGTTTCCGTGCGCGCTGAGACGCTGAGACGCTGGGACGCTGGGACGCTGAGACGCAATCGATCTTCGGCCGCACTCGTCCTGATGGTGCAGTGCTGCGTCGAACGGTGTGGGTATCGCCGTGGAATCAGGCAAACTGGGGTTGAAATGCATGAGTGGCGGAATCTCGTGTGGGAGCGCCTTCGATCCCGTGCGGACCTGTATCCTGTCGGCTGCCCCCCCTCGGCAACCCACACGGTTGCGGAATTGCAACCATCAAGTCTCCAGCGGGAATTCATTCTCATGCACATGTTCCAATCGTCCCTTGTCCGCGTCGTCTCGACGCTCGCCCTGCTCTGCGTCGCGACCGCGGTCGTCGGCTGCAGTTCCACCCCGACGATGCACAGCGTCGACCTGCAGGAGAACGTTCACAACAGCGCCGAGAAGCTCGAGGAGGGCGCCGCCGTGCTTCAGAACACGCTGATCCCGATGCGACAGATCCTGAACGGGCAGACGACCGACGTCGCCAAGAGCTACACCGAGTTCTCGTCCGCTGTCGATTCGTTCGAGGACGTCGCCGACGACCTGCGCGAGCTGGCGGAAACCCGCAAGGACCAGGCCGCCGAGTACATGGCCGAATCCGACGAGCAGATCACCGGGATCCAGGACCAGAAGTTGCGCGAGGAGAGCCGCGCGCGCCGCCGCGACGTCGCCGCGCGCACCGCCGCGCTCAACGCCGACTACGACCAGGTCCGCGACGAGCTCGGCACCGTCACCACGGGCCTGAACGACGTGCGCAAGGCGCTGTCCGTCGACATGTCCGCCGCGGGTGTCGACGCCATCCGCAGCCCGGCCAAGTCCATCACGGGGACGATCGAAGACCTCGTCGTGAAGCTGAACAAGCTGGCCGCTGAGCACCGCAAGCTCGCCTCCGAGCTGGGCTCGTCCTGGCACGGCTGAGCCGACAGAACCCATCTGCTGCTCGCGACTCCCTCGGCGAGGCGCGGTCCGACCCACACCGGATCGCGCCCCGCCCATCGGTACGCGTGGCTCTGTGCGCCGGGCCTCGCTACCCTGGGCATAGAGCCCCGCCACACTCCAGACGGGCTGCATACCCGCCACCAGTCGCCCCTTGCGGAGCCCTCACATGCTGAGCCTCACAGCCCCCCTCGTCCGTCTCCTGCCCGCGCTCACGCTGATCGGTGTCGCCGCGGCCGTCGCCGGCTGCAATTCCGCGCCCGCCTCGGAGAGCATGTCGCTGCAGGAGCAGGCGGACGACAGCGCGCTCGAGATGGAGAAGGCCGCCGCCACGCTCGAGCAGACGGCGATCCCGCTGCGTCAGATCCTCGACGGTCGGTCGACGGACTTGAAGAAGACCTACTCGACGTTCACGTCGGGCGTCGACGACCTGGAGGACGTCACGCAGGATCTGCACAGCATGGCCACCCGGCGGAAGGCGGAGGCCGCGGAGTTCCGGGCTCGGTCCCAGGCGAAGCTGGCCACGATCCAGGACGAGTCGATGCGCGAGGATTCCCGCAAACGCACCGAGGACGTCGCGGAGCGGCTCGAGGACCTGGGCCAGGAGTACGACAAGCTGCTGGCCGAGATGAACGAGGTGACGGCGGGCTTGAAGGACGTTCGCACGGCGCTCAGCCTCGACATGTCCGCCGCAGGAGTCGACGCGATCCGCAGCCCGGCCAAGAAGGTCGCGGGCAGGATGGACGACCTGCACGAGAGGCTGATCGAGATGGCCGCGAAGCACAGGCAGCTCGCGACGGGCCTGAGCCCCACGAAGCCCGCCTGAGCTACGACTTCCGAAAGTCTGCGCGCGCAGCGCAGATTCTTTCGGTTGTCGTAGCTCCGGCGCCGGAGGCGCCGCGCCGCCCGTCAGGCGGCGAGGAGGGGGAGGCCGCGTGTCGCGGCCGACGCAGGGGAGGGTCCGCCTCCCCCGCCAACAAGGACTCAGCGCGGGCCAAAGCCTCACGCGTCGGGTTGCGGGCATCGCACGCGCTGAGAGGCCGAGAAAGAATCGATCGTACGGCCTCTCGGATCCTGGTGGCGCCGCGCGCGGCGCGTAAGGCGTGGGAGTCGGGCTGCACACTGCGGTGGCAGCCGGGCTCCCACGCGTGCGTCTACGGCACGTGGTCGGGGCGCGCGCGCAGCGCGTAGTGCGCGCGCACCGCGGGGTGGTCCGAAATCAGGCGCTGCGCCGCGTGGAACAGCGCCAGGTCGTGCCCCCACTCCTCGAACCCCTCGGCGTTCGCACCCGCCTGGCGCACGCCGCCCAAGTCGCCCATGCCGCGCTGGCGCAGGTCCTCCTCGGCGATCTCGAAGCCGTCGCTCGTGCGCTCCAGCGTCTGGAACCGCCGGCGCGCGGAGTCGGCCCCGAAAAGCAGGCAGTGCGAAGCCTCCGGTCCGCGCCCCACGCGGCCGCGCAGTTGATGGAGCTGCGCCAGCCCGAGTCGCTCGGCGCCCTCGATCACGATCAGCGTGGCCTCGGGCACGTCCACGCCGACCTCGATCACCGTCGTCGCGACGAGCGTGCGCACCGCGCCCGAGCGGAAACGCGCCAGCCGCGCGGCGCGCTCGGAGGCCGGCATGCGCCCGTGCACGAGCTCGATCCCGTGCGCCGCGAGCGGCGACTCGAGCAGCCGCGCGTAGCGCGCTTCGGCGCTTTCCACGCGTCGGGACGCCACGGTCTCGCGCTCCCCGCGCGCGCCGGCCGGGACATCCGCGGCTGAGGCCTCGTCCTCGCCGGCGCCGATCCGCGGCACGACCCAATACAGGCGCGCGCCGCCTTGGACGCGCTCGCGCAAGAGGTTCTCGACCTCGTCGCGCGCGCCGCGCACCCAGCGCGTCGTGACGGGTCCGCGGCCGGGCGGCTTCTGGTCGAGGACGCTCGTGTCGAGGTCGCCGTACCAGGCCAGCGCCAGCGTGCGCGGGATCGGCGTCGCGCTCATCAGGAGGACGTGCACGTCGACGCCCTTGTCGAACAGCTCGCCGCGTTGAGCGACGCCGAAGCGATGCTGCTCGTCCACGACCGCCAGCGCGAGACGCGCGTAGCGCACGTCGCGCGAGAACGCGGCGTGCGTGCCGAACACGACCGGCAGCGCGCCCGACGCCAGGTCGGCCAGCACGCCGCGGCGCGCGCGCGCGGTGAGCGATCCCGACAGGTAGCCGGTGCGCACGCCGGCGCGCTCGAACAGCTCGCGCAAGCCCAGGTGGTGCTGCTCGGCCAGGAGCTCCGTCGGCGCCAGGAAGACGACCTGCCCGCCGGCGCCGGCAGCCAGCAGCGCGGCCCACGCACCCATCGCGGTCTTGCCGCTGCCGACGTCGCCCTGCAGGAGTCGGCGCATCGGTCGAGCGCGCGCCAGGTCGCGCTCGATCTCGCGCGCGACGCGCGCCTGCGCGGCCGTGAACGCGAACGGGAAGAGCTCGCGCAGCGCGGCTCGACGCTCCGCCGGCGCGGCGCAGATGCGCGCCGCGCCCTGCTCGACGCGCGCGCGCCGCAGCGCGATGCGCGTCTGCAGCTCCAAGCACAGCTCGAGCGCGAGCCGACGCCGAGCGGATTCGAACGCGCGCTCGTCCGCCGGCGCGTGGAGATCGCGCAGCGCGCGCGGCAGCGCGGGCACGTCCAGGCGCAGGAGCTCCTCGGCCGGCACCGGCTCGGGCTCGGAGTCGGCCAGCTCGAGCGCTACGTGCCGGCACAGCTTGCCGACGAACTCGGACGAGAGGCCGGCGACGGAGGGATGGAGCGGCGTCACCGTGCCGGCCTCGGCCAGCGGTCGCTCGGCCGTCCCGATGCGCGGGCTCGCGAAGCCGGGCGGCGAGCCGCTCAAGCTGCCCGAGAGCTCCACGTGCGCACCGACGACGAGCTGGCGCTGCAACCAGGGCTGGTTGTGGAAGCGCGCCTCGATCGCGCCGGTCGCGTCGGCGAGCCGCAGGCGGAAGATCGAGCGGCGACCGAAGCGCGCCAGGCTCGTGCGCTCGATCTGCCCGGCCACGCGCACGAGCGCCGCGCGCACGCGAATCGCATCCGCGACGTCGACCACCGGCTCCGCGACCTCGACCCGCAGAGGCAGCAAGCGCAACAGATCGCGGGGCTCGCGCACGCCCAGGCGCTCCAACGCCGCGGCCCGCGCCGGTCCCACGCCCGGGAGATCGCGGACGCTGCCGGATGGCTCGGTCCGCTGGCGCTGCGCCCGCGGAATCGGCCGGTCGAGGCGGTCGGGGGCCATCGTCAAGCGCTCGTCAAGGTCGCGTCGCCCGTGGATCCCACCGGCGATTTCGAGGGTAGACTGCGCAGTTTTCACCACCTCTTACGAAGAATCCGAGAGCGGTGACGTTGTTGTCGTTCGTTAGAGGTGTGGTCGCGGACGCCCCTGCCCCGGGGCTCCACGACGGCCTCCAGTCCCCGCCCAGTCCCGCCGAGGAACCGAAGAGTTCCAAAGCCAGTCCCCGACGGAGTCCCCCCGTGCGCCGCCTCGCTGCGATCGTCACGAGCCTCGTGCTCGTCTCCCTGCCCGCCCTGGCGGGCCGACCGGTCCCAGGCACAGGTCGAGACGTGGTCAACGCGACGCGGACCCAGGGCGGCCTCGAGGCCGAGCGGATGGCGGCCCGCACCGCGCTGGCGGACCGGCTGAACCGCCTCGCGACGTGGTGCAACGACAAGGAGCTCTTCATCGAGCGCGATCGGATCTGGCACAAGGTGCTCGAGATCGCACCGGACGACACCACCGCGCGCAAGGGGCTGCGCTACGCGCGCAACGTCGACGGCTCGTGGAAGGAGCCCGCGCCGCGCGACCTGAAGAACATCGGGAAGAAGTTCCTCGAGGACCTGCCCAAGCGCGAATCCGAGGCGTTCGCGCCCTACGGGGACGCGCTGCTGGCCCTGGCGCGCGCGCCCGAGCGCACGGCGCCCGAGCGCGAAGGCCTGCTGGCGGAGATCCGCACGATCGCGCCCGACCACGCCGGGTTGCACGAGTTGCTCGGCAACGTGAAGGTCGGCGACACATGGGTTCTCCCCGAAACGGCGGTCGCAAAGACGCGCCGGGCCGAGATCAAGGCCGTGGTCAAGAAGCTGATCGAGTTCGCCGCGCCGGTCGAGGCGCAGGTCGCGTCGGACCAGGAGAAGGCGCTCGGCGTCCCCTGGAAGAGCGTGGTCCAGAGCGAGAACGTGCGCGTGCTCTCCACCGGGCCGGAGGAAGAGGCGATCAAGCTGGCCCAGGCCTGCGAGGCCGCCGGCGAGCTGCTGCGCTTCGCGCTGGACACCGAGGTGCGCTACCCGGGCGCGTACACGGTCTACATCGTGGCCGGCGAAGGCGAGAAGGCTGTCTTCCTCGAGAACCTGCCCGGCATCTCGGAAGGCGAGAGGGAGCGCCTCGGAGCCCTGGAAGGCACCGGGATCCCGCGCTCGAGCAACGTGGCCCTCTTCGGCAACGATCTGCTGCGCCGCCGCGACGCGGGTGTGCGCCACACGATCGGCAACATGCTGGCCCTGACCCTGGGCATCACGGAAAAGACGGCCTGGGCCTGGGAGGGCATCGGCCAGTACCTGACGCGCGAGCTGGTCGGGACGCGCCTGACGTGGTTCGTGTCGGAGAACGCCGACCCGGCGGCCGTGAACCTGCGCGGCAAGCTGATGACGCCGGAGTCGAACTGGATCCAGGAGGCGTTCACGCTGCTCTCGACCGGCACCGCGACGCCGCTCGACGAGCTCATGCTGCGCAACCTGGACGGCCTGGACGTGTCCGGCGCCCTGACGGGGTACGCGCTCGTGGCCTACCTGCTCGAGGGCCAGCCCAAGGTCGCGCTCGACTTCGTGTTGCGCTGCGCCAAGGCGCAGGAGCCGCCGGCGACGATCACGAAGGAGACGGTGCAGATGACGCCCGCGGAGTTGCAGGAGCGCCTCGTGCGCTGGCTGTCCGAGCGGCGCTGACCGATGAAAGAAACGCCGAAACGCGGGGATCACGGACCGCTAGGCGTCGTCCGGGGAGGTCTGAGAGCCCGTGAACAAATCGATCGTACGGGCTCTCCGATCCCGTTGGCGCCGCTCCGCGGCGCGAGAGGCTGTGATTTCTTCACAGCCTCTGGGCGCCCGCGCAGCGGTTTCACGCGCAGACGACTCGATCGGCAGGCTACGATCGCCGCAATGCCTGCGATGCTTTCCAACGACGGGAACCGCACCGTGAGGGGCCAGCCAGGGACGGGAACCGAGACGACATGATGCTCGCAACGCTTCGCACCGGGATGGCCCTGACCGTCCTGACGCTCACCGCTCTGGCACTCCCCGCCGCAATCCCCGCTGTCGCGGGCGGGGTGCCCGTGAGCTGGAAGGACAAGGAGTACTCCACCGACCAGTTGCCGGTCGGCCTGCCGCCGCCCGCGTTCGACGCGATCTCGCACTGGACCGGCTGGGCCGGCAAGGCCAAGTACCGCATGGACCTCGACGCGCAGGGCCGCGTCCTGCTGCTGACCCCGGTCAAGGGCGGGGGCGCGCGCGAGAAGTTGCGCCTCGTCGGTCAGGCCGAGACCTGGTTCGACGCCTTGCTGCCGCCCGGATCGCGCGCGGCCGCGGCGCCGGCCGCCGCGGCTCAGCCGAAGGCGCCCGAGAAGCCGGCGACGCCGCCGCCCGCCCCGCTGCCCGAGGATCCCGAAGGCCCGCCGCCGACAGCGCCGCCGAAGACGGCCGGATCCGGCGCCAGCACCAAGACCACGGCTCCGAAGGCCTGGGGCTCGGGGTCGGGCACGCCCGATTCGCAGACGGCCGTGCTGATCGTGGCGCACGATGAAAAGGACTTCGGAGAGCTGCTCGACCACCTCGAGCAAGCCGTCCCCTACCTGAAGGACTGGGTCGAGGAGGCGCGCAAGCAGACCGGCCTGACGCTCGAGGATCCGCTGCTCGGCGCGTACGTCGAGAACGCATCCGGCCAGGAGGAGTGGAACGGCGACCACGAGGTGCTGAACCGGGTGGTGCAGCTCCTGACCCTGCGGCGCTTCGGCCAGCAGCCGAACTGGCTCGTCCAGGGCCTGGCGTGGGAGGCCGAGATGGCGCACGACGGCTCCGTCTACTGCTTCCCCTACCGCGACGGCTTCGTGTTCGCGACCGAGCACACGAGCTGGCCCAGCGACCTGCGCATCGCGTTCAAGGACCGCGCGACGAAGGCCGTCGCGATCGAGGAGCTGGCCGGCTGGAAGCGCGGCGTGTGGGACCCCGAGGCCGCGCCGCTGGCGTGGGGCTTCGTGCACCACCTCGTCGAGGCGCAGAAGTCCAAGGAGCGCGCCCTGCCGAACCTGCTCGACGAGCTGCGCCGCGTGCGCGACGAGAAGGACCGCGTGTCGACCGGACCGACGACGTGGCAGCGCGTGAAGGGCTGGTCGATGCCGGCCGACGACCAGGAGAAGGCGCTCGTTCAGGCGTTCGGGAAGGACGTCTTCAAGAAGGTCACGTCCGCGCTGCGCGGGTCGAAGGACACGTCCGCGCCGGGCGCCGAGCGGAACAAGAAAGACTCAGCGCGGAAGTAGGACGCGTCGGCGCGGGGCGCGCGGGCCGCGCGCTTGACTTGCGCGCCCCTTTGCGCGCCCCCTTTGCGCGCGCGGCGCGCACGCTCGGCGCGCGCACCGCGCGCCCAACAGAATGGGGCGCGCGGTTCAAGCGCGCGCCCCGGCCGCGAGGGTCTCGACGAGGCAGTCGCGGATCGGCGCGCTGAGGAAGTTCGTGGGCCGCGGGTGATTCTCGTGGGTAGGTCTGGGACGGGCAGGGCAGACTGCGGGCTGTGGCGTCCCTCTGGGGCGTTTGGCCGTCCTCGGGAGATCGGGTCCGCATGCAACTGCGCTTCTTCGGGGCCACGGGCGGCACGACGGGCTCGTGTCACATGCTGTCGTTCGCGGGTCGCACCGTGCTGTTCGACTGCGGCCTGTTCCAGGGGCGGCGCGAGGAGTCGTACGAGCGCAATGCGCACTTCGAGTTCGATCCCCGGCAGGTCGACGCGGTGCTGCAGTCGCACGCGCACATCGACCACTCGGGCAAGCTGCCCATGCTCGTGAAGCACGGCTTCTACGGCCCGATTCACGCCACGCCGGCGACGGGCGATCTGTGCCGCGTGCTCCTCTACGACTGCGCCCACATCCTGGAGCAGGACGCCGCCTACCTGAACCGGCGCCGCGCGCTGTCGGGCCGGGGCGGCCGGGCACCGCGGCGAAACGATCCCGAGGAGCGCGATGGGGCGGCGTTCCAGGAGGAGCTCCTGCCGCGCGACGAGGTCCAGCCGCTCTACGCGAGCGCGGACGTCCACGCGACGCTGCCGCTCTTCCGCGATCACGCCTACGGGGCGTGGTTCGACGTCCTGCCCGGCCTGCGCGCGCGCTTCCACGACGCGGGGCACATCCTGGGCTCGGCCTGGGTCGAGGCCGAGGTGAGCGAGGACGGGCGGCTCGTGCGCCTGGTCTTCACGGGCGACTACGGCCGCAAGCACCAGCCGATCCTGCGCGATCCGCAGCCGCTCGTGCCGTGTGACGTGCTCATCTCGGAGTCGACCTACGGCAACCGCTCGCACCCGTCGCAGGCGGAGGGCGAGGACCTCCTGGCCCAGGCCGTGCAGCGCCTCGTGCAGCGCGGCCGCGGGCGGCTCCTGATCCCGGCCTTCGCGGTGGGGCGGACGCAGAACCTGCTGTACGAGCTGGCCAAGCTCGTGCACGACGGGCGCGTGCCGCCGGTCGACGTCGTCGTCGACAGCCCGCTGGCGACCGCCGCGACGCGCGTCGTCGTCGACCACCCGGAACTCTTCGACGCCGAGGCGCAGGCCGAGCTCCTGCGCTACCAGGGCGAGGAGCGGTTCCGCGCGCGGCTGCGCTTCACCGAGTCGGTCGAGGACAGCAAGGCGCTCAACCGGGATCCGCGACCGTGCATCGTGATCGCGGCGTCGGGCATGTGCGAGACCGGCCGCATCGTGCACCACCTGGCGTGGCACGTGGGGAGCCACGACACCGAGATCCTGATCGTGGGCTTCCAGGCCTCGCACACCCTCGGTCGGCGCCTGCTCGAGGGCCGCAGCCCGGTCCGGATCCTGGGCCGCATGCACGACGTGCGCGCGCGCATCACGCCCATGCTGGGGTTTTCGGCCCACGCCGACCGCGAGGATTTGCTCGAGGCGCTCACGCCCCTCGCGAGGGTCGAGCCGCACGTCTTCCTCGTCCACGGCGAGGACAGCGAGCGCCATCCGTTCGAGGTCGAGCTCCGGCAGCGCGGGTTCAGCTACGTCGACCTGCCGTCGGACTCGCGGGTCTGGCGGATCTGAGTGCGGAAGGTTCTAGTGCGGCCGCGCCCGAAGGCGCGGCCGTGTGGACACCGAAGCCGACCTGCAGAACCCGTTGGTCTCCGTCGCCGACCTGCGCGACGCGTGGCCGGTGCTCGACGTCGAAGGGCGCGTCGAGGGCTTCCGCCACCTGACGTCAGCCGACGCGGAGGAGTTCTTCCTCGAGCTGCAGGCGCTGGACCGCGCGCAGCTCGTGACGGGCCTGCCGACCGCCGAGCAGCGCTGGTGGCTGCGCGCGCTGCCGCCCGACGACCTGGCCGACGTGCTGCAGGAGACGCCCGAGGAGGAACGCGAGCGGCTGATCGCGCTGCTCGACGACGCGACGCGGCGCGAAATCAAGATCCTGCTCGCGTACTCCGAGGACGAGGCCGGCGGCCTGATGAACCCGCGCTACGCGCGGTTGCGGCCGGAGATGACCGTCGACGAGGCGATCGGCTACCTGCGGCGTCAGACGCGCGAGCGCGTCGAGTCCATCTACTACGCCTACGTGCTCGACAAGGAGTCCCGGCTCCTGGGCGTCGTGTCGTTCCGCCAGCTCATGATGGCGCGCGGCGACGCGCTCGTGCTCGACGTCATGGCGAAGGACCTCGTCACGGTCCTGGACGAGATGGACCAGGAGGCGGTCGGCCGCCTGTTCGCGCAGTACGACCTGCTCGCGATCCCCGTGGTCGACGGACAAGGCCGCATGCAGGGCGTCGTGACGGCCGACGACATCGTCGACGTCGTGCGCGAGGAGGCCACGGAGGACATCCAGAAGATCGGCGGCACGGCGGCCCTCGACGCGCCTTACCTGCAGGTCGGTTTCTGGGAGATGTTCAAGAAGCGCGCGGGCTGGCTCGTGATCCTGTTCGTCAGCGGCACGCTGACCGTCAGCGCGATCAAGTTCTACCAGGGCACGCTCGACCAGGTGAAGCTGCTCGCGTTCTTCATGCCGCTGATCATCTCGAGCGGCGGGAACTGCGGATCGCAGGCCAGCACGCTGGTCATCCGTGCCATGGCGCTGGGCGAGCTGCGTCTGCGCGACTGGTGGCGCGTGTTCCTGCGCGAGATCGCGGCCGGTCTGGCGCTGGGCGGCATGCTCGGCGGCCTGGGTCTCTCGATCGTGATCGCGTGGCACTTCATCTCGGGCGACCCGGAGAACATCGAGCTGCACTCGCACTTCATCCTGCTCGGCACCGTGATCGGCGTGTCCGTCGTCGGCGTCGCGACGTGGGGCACGATGGTCGGGGCGCTGCTGCCGTTCGCGCTCAAGCGCATGGGCCTCGACCCGGCCAGCGCGTCGGCCCCGCTCGTCGCGACGCTCTCCGACGTCACGGGGCTCGTCATCTACTTCAGCGTGGCAATCCTTCTCCTGCGGGGGACGCTGCTCCCGTGAACCAGCGCGTCGCGCCCTGGAAGAACGGACCCAGGGCAGAGTCGACCGGCTGGCTCGAGAGCAACGGATCGCGCGGGTTGAGGCCCGGGTCGGAAGGATCGGTGCCGACGCGCCAGAGCCAGACGCCGTGCACCGGGCACGGGCCGCTCTCGAGCACGCTGGTCAGGATGAGGAGCTGCGCCACCGTCCACTCGCCGCGGCCCACCGCCGTCGACGCGCCCCCCAAGAACGGCGCGAAACTGGTCGCGGTCAGGACGACGGGACGGCGGTGCTGCGCCGCGAGCTCCGCCAGCGCACCCAGCGCCAGCCGCATGCGCTGCTCGACCTCGTAGCGCGGGTTGGGCGAGCCCGGCTCGACGCGCGGGTGGAGCTCGAAGCCGATCGCATCGAGGTCCGGCCAGAACGCGCAGTTGCGGGCCTCCTCGACGTCGACCGCGCCGTACGTCAGGAGGCCGGCGAATGCACCGCGCGCGGCGCCGATCACGCGCTGCCAGCCGTCCTGCTTCCACTGCGTCTCTTCCGGCCTGGAGCGGCGGTCCTCGGACACCGCGCTCGACACGGCGCGCAACCCGGAGCTCACCGTGAGCCAGTCGGCGCCGGCCAGGTTCGCGAGCAGCGCGGCGTGCTGGATCGCGCGCGCCTGACGCTCGAAGAAATCGGCCCAGTCTTGCGCGTCGATGCGCGTCCACGATCCGGCGTACGTGCCCGATGCGCTGGCCAGCAGGCTGGGCTGGAGCGCGACCGAGAGACCGAGCTGGCGCGCGCCTGCGCAAGTCGAGAAGAGCGCCACGTCGCCCTCGACCGGCCCGAGCGGCGCCCAGGCCGGCATCGGCCCGTTCGGCCCGGTCGCGTCGAGGAACGCCGCCGTGATCGCGACGCCCTGCGCACCGCGCGCGCGGATGCCGGCCAGCGCCTGGTGCGCTCGCCGCGAGCCGTAGCCCACGCGCGGGTCGGCGCTGGTCTCGACGAGCCCGATGCCGCCCGACGGCGGCGCGTTCGACAGCTCGTCGTGCCGTCGCGCGGCCTCCTCCTCGACGTCCCCGACGCGGTGGCCGGCGCGCTTTTGCAGCACGGCGGCGAAGCTCTCCTCGAGCTCGTGATCCACGTCGAGGACCGCGGTGCCTTCCCACACGGCGCGCACGTGATCCGCGCCGCGCGAGACGAGCAGGTAGTCGAACAGCGCGCTGCGCACCGGTCCCAGCACGTGCGGCGAGATCACGCCGTCCCAGCGCGTGTCGACGCACTGCGCCGCGCTCGGCAGCGCTTCGGCGATCGAAAGGCGCGCCAGCCAGGCCTCCATCTCGCGCCCCCACCAGGATTCCGCGGCGGAGATGCTCGCGCCCTCCTCGATCCAGGGCACGACGGCCGGACCCAGGGCCGAGCGCAACGTCGCGCGCGCGACCGCCGCGCCGCCATCGGTGACGCCGCCGACGATGAGCATCTCGGCCGCCGGCCGCGCGCGGTTCCAGCGACCCAGCGAAGACGCTTCGCCACCGAGCCGCAGGTCCTCGACCGCGGACAGCAGGCGCAGCGCGACCGGTTCGGCCGGCGCGTCCGCCCACGCGAGCGCGCTCGAGCGCGCGCGCACCGCAGCGTCGATGGCCGCCGTCGCCGCGTCGGGCGCGATCCCGCCGGCGACCTCGACATGCAGGCCCTCGGTCTCGACGGTCGACGGACCCGAGCCGCCCGATCCCCGCAAGGCGAGCCGCGCAACGCCGACGCGCAGCGTCTCGCCCGCGACGAGACCGCCGCGCAACGCGAGAGGCCCCGTCAGCGCCGGATCGCCGAGGCGCCAGGTCGTGATCCAGGGTCGAGCGCGCGGCGCTAGGTCCTCGATCTGCGGCACGAGCAGCGAGAGGTCGTTGCCGATCCACACGGTCACGGGCAGGCCGGGCCGCTCGGGATCCTCGATCGTGGCGCGCACGGCGTCCTCGAGCGCTTCGTGCGCGAGGTCGCCGACGCGGAACCCGGTCGGCGCGTGGCCGAAGAAGTCGACACCGGCGCGCACGGCCAGAGTGCTGGCGACGCCCGAGCGCGGCGTGCCGACGACGATGCGCGCCGCGTCGGGGTCGCCCGGGTCGCGCACGAGCACGCGCACGTCGCGGCCCGTGCGTTGGCGCTCGCGCGCGGCCAGGCGGCGCAGCGGCTCGACCGCGCTCTCGTCCTCGACGTGCACCTCGACGACGCGCACGCGCGTCAGGTTGCGCGCCAGCGCGGCGGCTCCGCCCACGTCGACGGGCTGGCGGCCGTCGCATCCGGCGACGAAGAGCGTCAGGAGCGCAGCGCAACCCGCGAGGCCGGGCACGCGAACGGGATCTGGAGGGCGCGGCGGGGGGCGGATCGCAGGGGGCACGCGTGGAAACTAGCTGGACCGCGCGCTCATTCCCAGCGTACGCGCCGCACGACGAGCGCTCGTTGGCGTCCGACGGCGAACCGCGCGACGACGACGTCGCCCGCACGCGGCTGCGAGCCCGGCCCGGCGAAGTCGTTGGGCGTCAGGATCCAGAGCACGTCCGCGCCGCGCTCACGCAGGTCGCTCAGGGCCGGCGGCGGCGGATCGGCCCAGGCCACGGACGTCTCGGCGGAAGTGCAGACGAGGGGCCGGTCGACGTAGCCGAAGGACGGCTCGACGAGCGCGTGCTGGATCGGCCAGGGCGCGACGAAGACCGCCTCCGGCTGCGCTTGCGCCCAGGCCGCGATGGCCTGGTCGAGCTTCAGACCGTCGCGGAACCGCATCGAGCGCTCGAGCAGCCAGCCGTCGTTCGCCGGCAGCGGATCGGCTTCGCCCGGCGCGGCGAAGCGCCCAGGCCGCTCGGGATGGAAGCGCCCGTGTGCGTTGAGCAGGCCGAACAGCGCCGCGGCCGCGAGCGCCGCGCGCGCGACGTGCACGGAGGCGAACCGCGCCGCCGCCTGCGCCAAGAGCGCCACGATGGCCGGCGCGACGACGACGTCGTAGCGCGGCAGCGGGTTCGCCCACTGCATCAGGAGGCCCACGTAGGCCAGCACGAAAACACCCGGGGCCAGGACCGCCAGGTCGATCGGCGCGCCGCGCCGACGCCGGCGCGCGTACGCGAGCGGAGCGAGCACCGCCAACGCGACGATCGCCAGGCCGAACTCGGGCAAGGTCCACAACCGCTTCGTGAAGAGCGGCACGATCCCGGCGAAGAGTCCCGCGCCCGCCGTCACACGCTCGAAACGCGCGAGCAGCACGAGCTCGAGCACGAACGCGACGACCAGCGCGGCGTGCGCCGCGAGCCACAAGCGCTCGCCGCGCGACGCCGCGCCGGCGAAGCGCGGCACGACGATGCGCGCGGCGAGCACGACGGCCGCGCTGAACGGCGCGACGACTCCGGTCTGCTTCACGAGCAGCGCGATCACCGCCCACACGAAGGCCGCGCGCCAGCGAGCTTCCGTCAGCGCGACGACGGTCCACGCGCAGGCCGCGGTCAAGTGCATCTCCAGGCCGATCTGGGCCGTCATCGCCTGCACCGTCGGCTGCGCCAGGAAGGCCGCGGCGGCGAGCCACGCGAGCGCGTTGCCGAGCGGCCGCACGAGACGGTGCACCGCGGCGCACGCGAGGGCCGCGCTGGCGAACGAGGCCAGGTGCAAGAGCACGAAGCGCGACTGCGGGTCCGGCAACGCGCGCTCGAGCAACGCCAGCACCCACGGCCCGACGCTGAACGGGTACGTGCACGCTCCGCCCGCCTCGTAGCCCGGCTGTTGCCGCAGGAGCGCGAGCGGGTCCAGCCCGTTCACGGCCAGCCAGTGCGCCTGCGGGAAGAGCCCGAGCAAAGCGTCCCAGTAGGGCGGATCGAGCAGCACCGCACCGCGCAGGAGCAGGAGGGCCGCGAACGCCGCCAGGGCGACGAATGCCGCCTCACGGCGGGAGCCGGCTCGCGGGACCGGCGGAGGAGGAGCAGGGCGGCGCGTCGGCACGGGCGTCGAGGACCCTACCGGATGTCGCTCCCCGCTCGACCGGGAGCCCGTGAAGAAATCGATCGTACGGGCTCTCGGATGCGATTGGCGCCGCTCCGCGACGCGAGAGGCGGGAGTTTTTCCCCGGCGCGCGCGGTCTGGCTCGGCCCGCGAAGCGAGCTCGCGAGCGCAGCCCACCAGGTCAGGCTGGGCCGTCCGACGCTCCGCCGGCACGGAATGTGATCTTTTCACCGTCGGATGCCCTGCTGTTCTGTGCTTCCCTCCCCGACCGTTCCGAGCCGGATCCGCCTGCGCGCGGACGCACGATCGCTGAGCGGTTTGTCTCCGGTCCACGCTGGACGACTAGGGGCATCCGACCGATCGTCGTTCCGGAGACGTGCATGATCGCCCTCGCCTGTGCTCTGGCCTGCCTGGCCCTGACTCCCGTCGCCCTTCCCCACGGGGCGCCGATCCCGAACACGCCCGGTGGGGGCTTCCCCCCGCCCCCGCCGGCCTCGCCGAGTCCACCGCCTCCGCGGCCGGAGCCGAGCGCCCCGCCGGCCTCGGGTCCGCCCAGCGGACCGAACATGCCGGGCAGCGCGGGACCGGGACCCGTGTCGGGCGTGCCGACGGGCGCGCGGAACCCGGGGCTGGTCGCGACCGGCGGCGACCTGGGTCCCGATACGGGGTCCTGGGCGATGTGGTGGCACTACAACCGGGACGCGTTCCTCGACCTCAAGGAGCACGTCGAAGCGAACTCGCCCGTGACGGGCGACGACGCGGCGGCGCCGGGATCCGCGCGCACGACGCGCGGCATCGACGCGATGGTCACCGCGCTCGGGCGCGAGCGGAACCGCGATCTGATGTCGAGCCTGCTCGTCGGTCTCGCTCGTTCCTGCGACGACCTCGCGCTGGCGCGCGGGCCGGGCATGGCGCAGCTCTTCGCGCCGTTCCTGTCCGATCCCGACCAGGAAGTGGCCGAGACGGCTGCGGCCGCGCTCGGGATCCTGCGCCACGAGGCGGCGCTGCCCGATTTGGTCGCGCTGCTGCACGACGACGCTGCCGGGCGCAAGCTGGCCGGCGGTGAGCGCGTGCCGACGCGCACGCGCGCGTTCGCGGCCTACGCGCTGGGTCTCGCGGCTTCGCGCTCCGAGCGCGAGGACTTCCAGGCCTTCGTCGCGCACCACCTGCAGCGCGCGCTGGAAGCGGCGGTCGACGCGCGCTCGGCCGACCTCCCCGCGGCCTGCGTGCTGGCGCTGGGCCTCGTGCCGCTGCCGCTCGAGCTGCGCCAGGCGCCGAAGACGGGCAACGCGCGCCGTTCCGACGACGGCCTCGCGCCGCGCACGCGCGCGTCGCAGGTGGCGCTGCTCGTCGACCTCCTGCGCGACACGCATCTGCAGGACCGCGTGCGCGCGCACGTGCCCGACGCGCTGGCTCGCCTCGCGCAAGGAGCGTCGCCCGATCTGCGCGCGGACGTCATCCAGGAGATCACGGCGCTGCTCGACCGCGCCGGCCGCGAGTCGACGGAGGTCCTGCGCGGAGCCGTTCTCGCACTGGGGCGCCTGGGCGACGCGGACGGCGACGCGGCCGACCTGCGCGTGCGCGCGGCGCTGAAGCGCTCGGCCGATTCCTCCGACCTGCAGACGCGGCTCTTCGCGCTCGTCTCGCTGGCGCAAGTCGCCACGCGCGTCGGCAGCACAGAGGACGCGACCGCGGTGCAGAATGAAGTGCAGAAGCTCCTGCTCGAGCGCTTCGGCCGCGGCAGGAACCGCGAGCGCTCGTGGGCCGCGCTCTCCCTCGGCATCCTCGAGCACGGCCGCCTCGCGCAAGGCCACGCGGCATCGAATGCGGTCCGCGCCGCGCTGCGCCGCGAGTTGGCCGAATGCACCGCGCCCGAACAGGTCGGCGCGATCGCGATCGCGCTGGGGCTGGCGCACGACCTCGGTGCCGTGCGCGGCCTGCTCGCGCAGCTCGACGAGTTGCGCGATCCGATCGGACGCGGCCACGTGGCGACGGCGCTGGGCCTCCTGGGCCTCTCCGAAGCGATCCCGCCGCTGCGCGCGATCCTCGTGAAGTCGCGCTACCAGCCGGAGCTCCTGCGCGAGACGGCGATCGCGCTGGCAATGCTCGGCGACGACGATCTCGTGAGCACGCTGACCGACGACTTGCGCCAGGCGAAGAGCCTCGCATCGCAGGCCAGCGTGGCGCGGGCGCTCGGTTTTGCCGGCGGCCTGAACGCCGTCGAGCCGCTGGCGCGGATGCTCGAGGACCGCACGCTGACCGCCGGCGCGCGCGGCTTCGCGGCCGTCGCGCTGGGCATGGTCTGCGACCGCGAGCGCGTGCCCTGGAACGCGCGGCTCTCGGTCGGCGTCAACTACCTGGCCGCTCCGGCGACGTTGATCGACGGGTCGGCCGGGATCCTCGACATCCTGTGAGGCCGCGGTAGTCTCCGGCGCTCCGCGAGCCGCGGAGCGCCATGCACTTCGCCCTCGTCCACGCCCGGCCCGGCCTCGATCCGGCCACGGACGCCCATGCGCAGCGCGTGGCGCGCTTCCTGGCCGGACGCGGCGATCAGGTCACGCTGATCGCCAGCGAGCGCTGGGACGCCGGCGATCCGCGCGTGAAGGTCGAGGTGATCAAGCCCTTCGCGCTGACGGCCGCGGGCCGGGTCCAGGCCTTCGACAAGGCCGTCCAGGCCTGGGCCGCCAAGGTCGAGCCCGAGATCGTCTACTCACTCGGCCGCACGTCGCGGCACGAGGTCCTGCGCCCCTCCGAGGGCATCCGCACGACGCGCATCGAGCTGGCCGCCGATCCCGAGCTGGCGAAATCGTCGGAAGAGCGCGCGCTGCTCGAGATCGAGGCGCTCGGCATGGCGCGCGACCGCACGCGCCTCGTGGCCGTGCCCTCCGAGCTGGTCGGCAAGGATGCGATGAAGCGGCACCACGTGCTGCCCGAGCTCGTGCGACTCGTGCGGCCGGGCGTCGATCTGGAGCGTTTTTCAGCGCCGATGCGCACAACCCAGGGCCGCGCCGCGCGCACGTCGCTCGGGCTCGACGAGGACGCGTTCGTCGTCGCGTTCCACGCCGACGGCTGGGTGCTGCACGGCCTCGATCGCCTGCTGAAAGTGTGGGACGCCGTCTCGGCCAGCCGCCCCGCCGCACGGCTCGTCGTCGCCGGCCGCGACGCGCGCGCGGCCGAGCACGAGAAGGCGACCGCCGCGTCGCGCAACAAGGCGACCGTGCGCTTCGCGGGGGAGCAGCCCGACCGGTCCACGCTGATGTACGCCGCCGACCTGTTCGTGCTGCCGACGCGCTATGACGCGTTCTCCGTCGCGGCGCTCGAGGCGCTGGCCTGCGGGCTCCCGGTCGTGACGACCGCCACGAACGGCGTGGCCGAGCTGATCGAGGAGGACGTGAACGGCGTCGCGCTCTTCGGCGACGACGTGCGCCAGACGCTCTACCAGCAGATGCTCTCGTGGACGAAACCCGAGCGCGCGCGCGGTGCCCGCGACGCAGCGCGCGCGGCGGCGGAGCGGTGTCCACTCGAGGGCGAAGCGCGCGAGACCGCGGCCGTGCTCGACGAGGCGGCGGCACTCGGTCGGTGATCGCACTCCGAAGCGCCAGTCCCCGCGCGACGGACCGCGACCCGCACGCGTAGATCGCCGCGTGCGAGCGGCTCAGGGCCGCACGATGACCGGGGACATCGCGCCCTTCAGGAACAGTCCCGGTGGCGACGCGCCGTCGACGGCGACGACCCAAACGTCCGGCCGCAAGGTCGAGGGCGGTCCCGCGTCGCGCAGCGCGTAGAGCACGTGGCCGTCGTCGAGCCATTCGACCTGGTCGTCGACGCTGCGGACTTCCGGCTCGATGCGGCGCTCGGGTCCGCCTGCGACGTCGAGCACGGCGAGGCGCCACTCGATCGAGCTGCCGGTGCCGATGCGCTCCTTGAAGGCGATGCGCCGGCCGTCGGGTGAGAGCGACGGGCACTCGACGTCGTCGGCTTGCACGCGCGCCTCCCCCGCCGTCGCGTCCACCCGCACGAGGTAGCGCCGGTCGTTCGTCGCCACCGTCGCGTAGAACGCGCTGCCTTGGCGCGGAAACGTGATGCCCCAGTAGTTGACGTCGATCGCGTCGACCCGAGTGTCGGCGCGCCACAGGGCGAGCTTCTCCAGGTCGGCGGGCTGCGCCGCGGGATCGACCAGGTCGAGCGCGTAGGTGCGCGTCGAGAATCCTGCGCTGGCGTACGAGTCGCCCGCGACGAAGAACGTCATGCCCGCTCGCGTCCCGTCGGGCGACACGCGCGCGCGGCTCGGCACGCCGGCGAGCGGCCAGGCGCGCACGCTGTTCAGCGCTTCGTCGAGCAGGACCACGCCGCCGGAACCGTCGGCGCCGCCCAGCGCGATGCCGCGCCCGCTCTGGAAGTGGAAGCGCTGGCACTGGACGTCCGTGACGATCCGTTGCGAGAGGTCGTCGAGCGGCGCGCAGGCGATGCGCCGGTACGCGTCGCCGTCCGTCGCGAGGAACATCACGTGAGGGCGCGCGCGGATCGCTTCGAGCGTCGCGACCTGCGCGACGTCCGGTGTGCCGCTGCGCGTCGGCGTCCGGCGCACGGCCGAGGCTACGTACGCGCCGGCGACGGCGGCGCAGACGGCGCTCACGATGGCGAACGCGACGAGACGTCCGCGGGACGCTCGTGACGGGTCTTCAGGCCGCAGGGGCATGCTCGGACATCTTCTGAGTGTCGCGTCGTCCCAGGACGAGCCACGCGAACGGGAGCAAGCACAGGATAGCTGCGCCGAACGCCCACACGGCGAACGACGATCCGCGCGCGCTCCACAGGGCGCCGAACGCGATCGATGCCACCAGACGGCCGGCGCCGATCGCGGCCATCACGATCGCCAGCCCGCTGACGCGCAGCTCGGCCGGGATGATCGCGCTCGTCATCGCCATCAACACGCCGTCCGTCGCGGCCATGAACGCGCCCAGACACAGGACCAGGAGCAGCGCGCCGCCGTTGCCCGTCGCCGGCAGGAGCAGCGTGGCGTAGGTCGCGAGCAGACAGAGCTGACCAGCCAGGAAGACGCGCCCGCGACCGACTCGGTCGGCCAGCCGCGCGGCCGGCATCGTCAGGAGGAGCTGTGCGACGGCGGTGGCGGAGAAGAGCAGTGGGATCGAATCCCCGGCGAAATCCGTTCGCCGCTGGTGCGTGACGTACAGGAAGCTCTCGCTCACGGTCGCCAGCGCGAGGAGCAGGGCGACGACGACCAGCGCGCGGAAGCGCGGCGCGAGGAACAGTCCGAACGCCTCGCGCAGCGTGGCTTTCGCCCGTCCGGGGACGGGCTCTTCGCGCACGAACAGAGCCAGGCACGCGAGCCCGATGCAGGCCGAGCACAGGCTGACGACGAAGACCGCGTCGAACGCTTGCGGTGCTGCGCTCAGCAGCGCGAACGCGGCCAGCGGCCCGAGCAGCGCGCCGGCGGCGTCCAGCGCGCGGTGCACGCCGAACGCCGTCGCGAGCACGCCCGGCGAGCTACTCCCGGCGATCAACGCATCGCGCGCGGGCGAGCGCAGGCCCTTGCCGGCACGGTCGACGAGCAGGATCCAGCTCAGCGCGCCCTTCGTTCCCGCCGCCAGGAAGAGCACCAGCTTGCACAGGGCCGAGACCGAGTAGCCTGCCAGCGCCAAGCGCTTGTGGTTCCGCCCGCGGTCCGCGCCGAACGCGATCGCGACGCCCACGAGCAGCGCGGCACCGCGCTGGATCCCGTCGAGAGTCCCGAACTCGAGCGGCGAGAGCCCCAGGTGCAGGATCGCGTAGGCCGGCAGCGCCGCCGTGACCATCTCGGACGAGATGTCCGTGAAGAAGCTCGTGAAGCCGAGCGCAACGACGTTCGTGCCGATCGCTCCCGACTTCAGCTCGGCGAGCCAGCTCCGCCGCGGCGACATGCGACGCAGCGTACTCAGCCCGAGCGGCTGAACCAGCGTTGGAAGAAGTCGGTCACCGCCTGTTTCGTGGCCTCGTCGACGGTGAGGAGCGAGTACGCCATGCCACCGTAGGCGTAGACGCCGTACGCGAGGCCGCCGAAGGCCGCGTAGCCGATCGACACCCCGCCCATGGTCAGGCCGCCGATCGCGATGCCGCCCCAGGCCATCCCGCCCACGGCCAGGCCGCCGAACGAGAAGATCCCGACCGACAGGGCGCCCATGGCGAACACGCCGAACGACAGGGCCCCCACGGCCAGGAACCCGATCGCGCGCTCGCCGGACGCGATCCAGCCGCGCGCGGTGCGCATCCCGCCGCCGCGCGACGGGCCCATGTGCATGTGGATCAGCGGCCAGCCCAGGAGGTGCGCGCGCGTGCGGTACTCGACCGTGTGTCCCTTGCGCGCGGCGCGGAACGCGCGGCGCAGGCGCATCCATTCGGTCCCGCGCCGCGCCGCGGCCTGCGGCGCGTCGCCCGTCGCCAACGCGTCGAGGTCGTGCGCCAGGTCGAAGGCGTTGGCGTAGCGCTCGCCCGGCTCCTTGGCCATCGCCTGCTCGACGACGGCCTCGACTTCGCGTGCGACCTTGGGCACGAACTGCGCCATCGGCGCCGGCTGGTGCGTGCGGATCGCGTCGAGCACGGCGAACACGTTCGTGCCCTCGAACGGGCGGCGCGCGGTCAGGCCTTCATAGAGCGTGACGCCCAGCGAGTACACGTCCGTGCGCTGGTCGACGGGCCGGATCGCGAGCTGCGCCTGCTCGGGCGACATGTAGTAGGGCGTGCCGACCGGCTCACCGGTCAGGGACAGGCCCGGATCGCCGTCGCCCTTGGCCAGGCCGAAGTCCGCGACGAGCGCGCGGCCGTCCTTGTGCACGAGGATGTTCGACGGCTTCACGTCGCGGTGCACGAGGCCGATCTCGTGCGCCACGCCGATCGCGCGCGTCACGGGCGCGAGCAGCCTGCACAGGGCCTGCGCATAGCCGAGCCCCGCGAACGGCGCGGACGGGATGCCGGCGGCGGCGCACAGCATCGGGGCGGTCCACAGCGCCGGCTTCGGCTCGATCTGCGCGAGTTCCGTGTAGACCTGCGCCAGGTTCTTGCCCTCGACGAACTCCATAGCGATCCAGTGCCAGCCGTCGGTCTCGCCGACCGCGTGCACCTGCACGATGTGCGGATGCTGCAGGCGCGCGATCGACAGCGCTTCGCGGCGAAAACGCTCGACATGGCTGCCTTCTACCGCGAGGCCGGGCCGCAGCACCTTGAGCGCGACGGGCCGGCGCAGGTCGACTTGCGTCGCCAGGAACACGATCGACATGCCGCCGCGGCCGATCTCGCGCACCAGCCGGTACGCGCCCAGCTGCGTACCGGGCACCAACACGCGGCTCGCGCGCGGCGCGGTCGCGGTGCCGGCGCGGATCATGCGCAAGGAGCGCTCGAGCGCGGGACGGTGCTCGGCCGGCGCGCGCTGGAGGAACGTCTCGAGGGCCGGATCCCCGCCGCCCGCGACGCGATCCTGGTACTCGGACACGATCCGGTCGAGCAGGTCGTCGAGGCCTTCTTGGGTCATGAGGGACCGGGCGCAGGCGCCGGAGCGAATCGCCGCGGGAATCCGGAACTTCTCACGCCGGAGGCGCCTGAGAGAGCCCGTGAAGGAATCGAGCGTACGGGCTCTCCGGTGCCGTTGGCGCCGCCGGCGCGAGAGCCCGTGAATTCTTCACAGACTCTGACCCAGCGCCGCGCCCCAGGATTCCAGAGCACGCCGGTAGAGCGAGTGGACGGCGACCTCCGATCGGCCCATGCGCCGGGCGGTCTCGGCCGCCGAGAGCCCCTGGAATTGCCGCAGTCCCAGCACGCGCCGGTGCTCGGGAGTCAGCGTCAGCCAGGCCGCGACCAGGTCGGCCGCCTGCTCGCGCGCCGCGGCCTTCGTCGCGGGACCGCCCGTCCGCGCCAGCAGGCGACTCGCGCCGGCGCCGCTCGTCGAGGAGGAGCCCAGCGGCAACGCGCCCGCTTCGCCTTCGCGCTTCGCGGCGCGCAGCGCACGCGCCGCATCGACGACGACGTGTCGCGCGAGCAGCGCGAGGTGGCGGTCGAAGGCCGCGTCGTCGTGCGGCAGGCGCGCGGGGTCGGCCAGCGCGCGCACGAAGACCTCCTGCGCCAGGTCGTCGACGTCGCAACGCGCGCGCACGGCGCGGCCGGCCAGGTGCGCCAAGAGGAGCCGCAAGCGACCGGAGCGGGCCGCCAGTCGCGCGCCCAGCTCGTCGGAGTCCGCAGGCCGGGCGGGATCATCGGAGGGATCGCGCACTCCGGACTGCATACTGCGCCGATCAGCCGGAGGGAAGTCGGGCCTTGCAGGCCCTGCGGGGCGGCCCTACTCCCTACAACACCATGCTCGACACCGCGCTCCTCGTGTTGCTGCTTCTCCCTGCCCTGGCCTTCGTCCTGGGCGCCGGCTGGGGACCGGGGCACCACCTCGAGTTCGCGGAGCGCGTCCACCGGCGCCGGCTGGAGCTCCTGCCCAAGGACGTGGGCCAGTTGATCCACGAAGAGCGCGCGGCCTACGACTACGGCAACATCGCGGCCGACATCATCAACTTCAAGGCGTTCGGCGGAGCGTACAGCCACTGCCACCGCTGGGGGATCATCGACGACATGCGCAAGCTGTCGACGTCGAAGCGGCAGGAAGCCTTCGTGATGGGCTACCTCTCGCACCTCGCCGCGGACACGATCGCGCACAACCACTTCGTCCCCTACCACCTGGCGCGCTACGCGCGGACGAAGGGTCTCGGGCACCTCTACTGGGAGCTGAACGCCGACCGCTTCATCGCCGAGGAGCGCTGGGGCCGCGTCGGCAGCCTGAAGAACCAGGGCGCGCTCGAGGAGCTGGACGACCTCGTGAACCGCACGGTGCCGAACAAGGCGCTGTCGATGGGCACGAACAAGGCAATCTTCAACCACGTGCTGCTCGTCGCCGAGCGCGAGCGTTGGCGCGGCGCGATGGCGCGCATCCACCCGATGACGCGGGTCACGCTCGAGAAGGGCTTCCTGCGCATGTTCCAGGACGCGGCCGTCGACCGGATCCGGCTCGCGCTGCATCCGAAAGGCTTTCGCGTGATCCAGTGCGTCGATGCGAACGGCCACGCGGCGCAGCGCAAGGCGATGCTGGTGCGCCGGGGTCTCCTGCAGCGTCTCGTGCCGAGCACGGTGCGGTCCGATCAGGCCGAGGAGAGCGCGCAGGAGTTCCTGGTCGGCATGCAGTCGCCGCCGCCGCAGTAGCGTCGCGGAACGTGCTCGCGCTCGAGCCACGTCGGGACCGAGCGCGCTCTCCGGTCTGCACGTCCGGCACGGATGGGGACCGCTACCGCAGCCGGAGACGTCGGATCGGTTTCTCGCTGTCCTTTCAGCCCGGATGATTCACGAAAGCCGGGTCAGTGAGCGTGAGAATCGGCAGACCGCCACCGCATGCGGGAAAGGCTCGCGAATCTCTGCCGAATCCAGTTCAGTCGTGAGGTCCGGCAGCGGCGCATCCGAGCGCCGACATGGCCTGCACGCGAGTGCAAAAGGGGTCATCGGATGCTCTGGAGGATCGAGGTCCGCTTGACGTCGCGAGAAGGGGCCGCGGTCGCAGAAAGTGGAAAGAAACGCATAGGTCCCCGGGAGCGCGGTGATCACTAGACTGGTGCTCGGCGCTGCGAAGGTGATGTGTAAGGCACCTCGCAGCACTGCATCGAATCGCGCTCCAGGAGCTTGCCGTGCGTACATCCCTCGTCCTGTCCGCTCTCACGTTGCTCTCGCTCCCCGCGACGGCGCAGACCCGCCTCCTCTTCAGCGAGTACAAGTTCAACGACCCGAAGCTCGAGTCGATGAACCTCGACGGCTCGAACGTGGCGAACCTCTTCGCGCCGGGCACTCCGTTTCCCAGCGCCGACTGGCTGCCGCTCGGGCTCGCCGTCGACGCCGCGGCGGGCCGGATCTACTGGAGCCACGGCTCGTTCAACGACGGCCGCATCCGCCGCGCGAACCTCGACGGCAGCGGGCAACAGATCCTCGTGTCGAACCTGAAGCTCGTGCGCGGCCTCGCGCTCGACCTGGTCGGCGGCAAGATGTACTGGGCCAACTCGCCCGCAGCGGGCAACGCCGGCGGCCTGATCGAGCGCGCGAACTTCGACGGCACCGGGCGCGAGACGGTGTTCGCGATCACGCCCTACGTTCCGACCTCGTCGAAGATCGGCATGCCGACTGTCGACAGCGTGAACGGCTGGGTGTGGTTCGGCGCGGACCACGCGATCCTGCGCGTGAACTTGGACGGTCCGCCGTTTTTCGCGCGCACCGTGGTGACCGGGCTGTCGACGCCGACGCGCGTGCAGGTCGACGTCGCGAACGGTCGCGTGTACGGCATCGACACGGACACGCTCAGCGACTGCGTCTGGCGCGCGCGGCTGGACGGAACGGAGTTCGAGCTCGTCGTCGACTCGACCCCCGGCTCGGTCGAGTCGTCGGGCCTGCTCGACCTCGAGATCGACCGCACGGCGGGCCGGCTCTATCTCTCCGACGAGATCGGCAACACGGTCATCCAGAGCGCGAACCTGGACGGCAGCGGGCTCGCGACGCTCTTCACGTCGTTGAGCGGCTGGGTGCCCGCGGCGCTGGCGTTCGACACGGGACCTCCGCAGACCCTGGAGGACTGCAACCACAACAGCGTCCGCGATTTCTCCGACATCGCGAGCGGCTTCAGCGCCGACTGCAACGCGAACGGCGTCCCCGACGAGTGCGAGGGCGCGGATCCCTGCGCGCCGGCTGCGTGCCTCGTGCAGCAGCCGCTGAACCTCGCGCCGCCGCAGCGCGCGCTGGGCGGGACGGTGCCCGGAACTGGCTGGATCATCTTCCAGCCGTTCGACGTGCCGCCCGGCGGCTGGCACGTGGGCGCGGCCACGGTCGACGGCTTCACGACGAACTGGGCCGCGCAAGGCTTCCAGGTCACGCTGTTCCGAGACACCGGCGCGAACTACCCCGACGAGACCCAGCCGCTGGCCACGGGCAGCGCGCACTTCCGCTTCGCGCAGACGCCGATCGCGGTTCCGCTCGCGGCGATCCTGCCGGCCGGGCGTCACTGGCTGCGTCTCAGCGCGCCGACGTCCTACATGGCCGCCGTCTACACCGCGACGAGCGGTCTCTCCTCGTTCAGCCGCTCGAACCTGGGCAACGATTTCCCGGGGCAGCCGCCGATCGCGCTGTGTCTGGGTGAAGCACGGCGCTTCTCGTCCTTCTGCGCCGGAGACGGCAGCGCGACGGCCTGTCCGTGCGCGAACGCGGGCGCGACAGGCCGCGGTTGCGCCAGCTCCGTGCCGACGTCCGGCGGCCTGCTCGCGGGTCAGGGGCTCGCGAGCGTCTCGGCCGACACGGTCGTCCTGTCCGCGAGCGGCCTCCCGTCGGGCACTTCGGCGCTCTTCTTCCAGGGCACAGTCCGCTCGAACGGCGGCCAGGGAGTCACGTTCGGCGACGGGCTGCGCTGCGCCGCGGGCACGGTCCTGCGCCTCGGCACCAAGGTCGCCGCGGGCGGCAGCGCCGCGTATCCGACCGGCGGCGATCCCAGCGTGTCGCAGCGCGGTCTGCTCCCCGCGGGCGGCGGCACGCGGCACTACCAGGTCTGGTACCGCAACGCCGCGGCCTTCTGCACGCCGGCGACGTTCAACCTGACGAACGGGCTGACGGCGGACTGGTCGCCCTGATCGGACCCTTGCCCTGATCGGACTCTTGCCCTGATCGGACTCTCGCGCTGATCGGACGGGTGGCCCTGCGAGGCCGGAAGGAATCGATCCCACGGCCTCTCGAGCCGGTTGAGGCCGCGCGGAACGTGCGCGGTGCGCCGCAACTTCGCCTCGGTGCGATGCTCGCGCGCGAGCGCGAGCCCTACAGGCGGAACCACCTCAGCACGAGGTCCGAGCCGTCTCCGTCGCCGTTGAAGTCCGAGCCACCCGCGCCCTGCTGCGATTCCAACGCCAGGAACGCCGCGCAGAACGGCGTACCGCGCGGCGCGATCTCGATCACGCCGCGCGGCAGGTCGGAAGCCACGCTCATGCCGATCGTGGCGCCGTTCGAGAAGATCGTGCGCGCGAGCAGCTCATCCGTCATGTCGCCGTCGGAGTTCAGGTCGCGGTTGTCATCCGCCTCCGACAGGCGCCAGAAGCCGATGTTGCCGGTCACGACGATGCCGGCCGAATCGCGATCCACCGCGAAGCGCGCGAAGGGGAACCGCAAGAACCCGCCCGAAAAGCTGGCGAAGGCCGGGACGGTGTCGTTCACGTCGTTGTCGCCCGGGTTCAGCGGCACGTTGGCGAGCCGCTCCTCGGATGCGAGGCCCAGGAAGCCTTCGTTCTCGCGCGGCGACACCCACGTCGTCGAGATCGGCACGAGGTTCATGTCACCGTGCAGGAACGACCAGGTCGACGTCACGGACGGCGCGAGACGGAGGACCAGATCGGCGTCGAGCCCGTTGTTGCCGTCGATGTCACCGCCCTGCGCCTCGCTGGCGACGATCACGAACTGACCAGACAGCTCGTACAGGCCGTGGCCGCCGCCCGGGACGTCCGCCAGCGCCTTGATCTGCGCGGCGGTGTTGATCGGCAGGAGCGCGTCAACCGCGTCGTTCGCCACGGGCATCCAGCGCACGACGCGGTCGGTCGCGGTGCCGTCGTTGTTCAGGTCGCAGGTGTCGTCGCCCTCGGCCACGATCGTCGCCACGTGCGTCAGCGTGAACGCGATGCGGTCGCGCCCGGCGAGCCCGTGGTTGATCGGCGGATTCGCGATCGGGTCGGCGTCCCAGGCGGCGAACGAGAGCACGGTCAGCACCTGATCGAGCGCGTCGACGTCGTCCATCGTGCAGTGCGCCGGACGGAAGCTGGCGCCCACGGCGGACGAGTTGCGGCTCGCGGCACCCTGATCCGCTTCGCTGACGAGGAATGCGGCGCGCCAGTCGCCGGCCACGCCCGCGTCGGCGCGGAAGACCGGCAGCTCGTCCCCTCGGACGGCCAGGCCCGTGCTGCGCACGAAGCTCGAGTTCACCGTGCCGTCCAGCAGCGCCAGCACGCGCGTGTCGAACATGTCGGAGTCGTTGTTCAGGTCGCGCGCGGCGGCGACCTCGTCGAGCGCCAGAAAGACGAGTCCCTCGTCCTCGCCCAGGATCGACAGCGTGAGCGGACCGACGGTGTCCCTCGTCGCGATCGCGATCAGGGTCGTCGGCGTGGCGGCCTCGATGAACCGCAGGTTGCTGTCGCCGATCCCCGCGCCGCCGGAGGCCGCGGCGTACACCAGGCGATCGAGCAACCCCACCATGGGCGTGCCCGTGCTCGACACCAGGAGGTCGACGAAGGTCAGCGTGTTGGCCGTCTCGGACCAGTGCAGCAGCACCGAATCCGTCGTGTCGAGGTCCAGGTTCCAGTCGGTGCCGTCGCGGCCCTCGTCCACCGCCAGGTAGAGCTGCGCGCCGGCCCAGGCCAGGTTGTCGGCCGCGACGCCCAGTCGGAACTGCGTGTTCGCGGACGCGTTCACGACGTGCGCGACGCGGTCGGCCACGTCGTTGTCGCCGTTCAAGTCGGTCCCGGCCGTCCCGGTCGCGTCCTCGGCTGCCAGGAACGCGATGAAGGCGCCCGAGATCACGACCGGCGTGTTGCTCGCGGCCGCCACGTTCGTCGAGCGCACCAGGAACGAGACGTTCTCGTCGTCGCCGCCGCTGCTGCAGGCGGCCAGGAGAAGCGCAATCGTGAAGAGAGAGGGTGTGTGGAGAGAGTGTTTCATCGCGTGTCCTTTGGCCCGGTCGGGCCGAGAGGGTATCCGAGAGCCCCGTGCCGCGATCAAGCCGCGGGCCCTGGATTCGTGTCCCGATTCAAGGTCTGATCCGGGCATGCGTGTCCTGATCGCATCGGCGCCGCACCGGGACACCTTCGGGTACTCGATGCCACCGCCGGGACTGCTGCGGTTGGGCGGCTGGCTGGAGCGCGAGGGACTCGACGTGGCGCTCGACGACCTGGCGCACAGGCTCGCCTCGGGCGCGCTGCCGGACGACGACCGTCTGTGCGCCGCGGCGGCCGAGCGGATCCTGGACGCGGGGCCGTGGGACGCGATCGGGCTCTCGACGATGGGCGCGACGCTGCCCGCCGCGCTGGCGATCCTCGAGCGGATCCGCGCGCGCGATCGCGCCGTGCCCTTGTGGGTCGGCGGTCCGGGCACGACCGGCGTCGACGTCGCGCTGATCGAGCGCGTCGCCTGCGTCGACGCGGTCGTGCGCGGCGAGGGCGAGATCACGACCACGGAGCTCTCGCGCGCGGTTGCGAGCGGCGCGTCGCCGCGCGGGATCGCCGGCGTCACGTGGCGCGACGCATCCGGTGCCGCCGTGCGCGAGCCGGATCGCGCGCCGATCGGGGATCTGGGTCTCCTCGCGCCCTACGCCTGGCACCTCTTGCCCTCGATCGCGGAGTACAAGCGCCACCTCGGCTCGGCCGACGGCCTCGTGCCGGTCGACTCGGGCCGCGGCTGCGTCTACGACTGCTCGTTCTGCACGATCGGCCGCTTCTGGTCGCGGCGCTCGCGCGTGTTGCCGGCACGGCGCCTCGCGGACGAGGTCGAGGCGTTGCGCGCGATGCCGGCCGCGCGCGCGGCGTACCTGTGCCACGACCTGTTCGCCGCGCACCGCGGCCAGGCTGTCGCGTTCTGCGAAGAGCTCCTGCGGCGCGACGTGCGCGTGCCGTGGGAAGTACGCGCGCGCGCCGACCATCTCGATCGCGAGCTGCTCGCGTTGATGGGACGCGCCGGTTGCTACCGCGTGCTGCTCGGCATCGAGTCGGCGGCGCCCGGCGTGCGCGAGGCCTGCCAGAAGGACCTGCGCGCCGGCACGGATCCGATGCGCGTCGTCGAGGACTGCGTCGCGGCCGGCATCACGCCGATCCTCTCGGTGATCCTGGGTCTGCCGGGCGAAGGCCCCGAGGAGCTCGCGGCGAGCCTGGACTTCTGCGCTGCGGCCGCGTTGCGCGGCGGCGTGAACGTGTCGCTGCACCTCGTCAACCCGCAGCCCGGCTGCACGCTGGGCGAGCGGTACGGTGATGCCGCGCGCGCGGTCGACGGCATTCCGCCCGACATGGCGCGCGGCGCGGGCGAGACGGCCGACGAGCGCGCCTGGATCGCGTCGCAGCCCGACCTGTTCACGACGTTCGCGCTGCTGCCCGGCGACGAGCACCACCTGGTTGACCTGGCCAAGATCGCCGGCGAGCTGCCGCCGCTGCTCCACCGCCATCCGCGCACGTTCGCGCTGCTGCAGCGCGCGCACGGCTGCGACGCGCTGGCGCTGTTTCGCGAATGGAAGCGTCTCGGCCGCAGCTTCGAGGCGTTCGCGCGCGCGGCCGACGACGCGTTGATCGACGACGCGCTGGCGCTCGAGCAGGCCTGCCAGCGCGTCAGCGCGCTGGCCGAGCGTCCGCCGGCGCGCGGACCGCGGGCGCGCGGCATCGTCGTGCGCGCCGGACACGATCTGCCGGCCGTGTTCGAGGCGTTGCGGCGGGGCGCGCCGATCCTGCCGCGCGAGCCACGCGCGACCTGGCTGTGCGTCGTGCCCGCGGACGCGCGCCGCGCGCTGGCCGGCGTGCGCACGCTGCGCGTCGCCGCCGACGTCGCGCGGGTGCTCGCGGTGCTCGACGGCACGCGCACGGCGCGCGAGCTGGACGAGGAACGACCCGGCGTCGCGGCCGCGATCGCTGCGCTCGCCGCGCAGGGTCTGGTCGACGTCCCCATCCCCGAGTCGCAAGCGGCGCGCGGGAGCCTGTCTCGATGATCCAGAAACAACGTTTCCCCGTCTCGCTCGTGTTTCCGCCGCAGGGGCACTTCACGCAGCCGTACCTGGCGCTGCCGTGCTTGAAAGGCTGGCTCGAAGCGCACGGCTTCGACGACGTCGACCTGGTCGACGCGAACATCGAGGCCTACGACGCGTTCCTGACGCGCGAGTACCTCGAGCGCTGCCGCGCGCGCGTCGCCGAGCGCCTCCCGCTCGAGCGCTTCGGGCCGGCGCACAGGCTGGAATTCCGCGATCTGGCGGCGTTTCGCGCCGCGGCCGAGTGCGCCGCGTCCGCCGCGGCGCTGGCCGCGCGCGTGGACGAGGCCAAGGCCGTGCTGCGCAGCGGCGCGTTCTACGACGCCGAGCGCTACGTGCCGGCCGTGCGCACGGTCTACCACGCGCTGCGGCTCGTGTCGGCCGCGCACTTCCCGAGCGAGCTGACGCCTCACAACTTCACGATGCGCTACGGCAACGACCGCTCGGCCGAAGTGCTGGCGGCGACGCGCGACGAGGTCGAGAACCCGTTCCTGCCGTTCTTCCGCGAGCAGGTGCTGCCGCGCCTCGTCGCGCGCCAGCCGCGCGTGCTCGGGATGTCGATCATCTACGGCAGCCAGCTCGTGCCGGCGCTGACGCTCGCGCGGCTCGTGAAGGCGGCGCTGCCCGACTGCCACGTCACGGCCGGCGGCGGTTTCCTGGCCTACATAGGCCGGAAGTTGATGGGCGCGCCGGGCATCGACGCCTGCCTCGACAGCCTGATCTTCCACGAGGGCGAGGCGCCGCTGCTCGCGCTGTGCCAGGCGCTCCAGGAGGGACGCGACCTCGCGGGTGTCGGCTCGCTGACGTGGTTCGACCGCTCCAGCGGCCGGGCCGTCGCAGTCGAGAACGCGCCCGGCCATCCGATCCGGCTCGACGCGGCGCCAGCGCCCGACTTCGACGGGCTGCCGATGCACCTGTACCTGTCGCCCGAGATCGTGATCCCCTACGACGTGAACCGCGGCTGCTACTACGGCGAGTGCACGTTCTGCACGCTGCCCACGGTGATCGGTCCGGGCTACCGTACGCGCTCCGCGAAGACGATCGTCGACCACGTCGTGCAGTTGCGCGACCGCCTGGGCACGAGCCACGTGAACTTCATCACGGACTGCATGCCGCCCGGGCTCCTGCGCGAGCTGCCCGACGAGTTGATCGCGCGCCGAGCCGGCATCCGCTGGTGGGCCGACGCGCGCGTCGAGCCCAAGGCCTACACCGAGGAAGGTTGCGCTCGGCTCGTGGAATCGGGCTGTCGCAAGCTGCTCTTCGGCTTCGAGACGGCCACGCCGCGCATCTTGAAGATGATGAAGAAGGGCCAGAGTCTGAAGTCGGTCCTCGACGTCGCGCGCAACTGCTCGCGGGCCGGCATCAGCGTCACCTTCTACGCCATGGTCGGGTTCCCGTCGGAGACGGTCGCGGAAGCGCAGGCCACGGTCGATTTCCTCGTCGCGAACTCGGACGTCGTGCGCGAGGTCTCGCTGCAGACGTTCCACATCGACGAGGAGAGCCACGTCTTCAAGGATCCGGCCGAGTTCGGCCTGCGCATCCGTTCCGACGCGACGGCCGATCTGCAGCTCTACCACGACTACGAGGCCGAGGTAGGAATGACCCAGGGCGAGGCGGCCGAGATGTTCGAGCGCATGATGGCCGCGCTGCGCGCGCACTTCCCGCTGTTCTCGGGCGACAACATCTTCTGGTTCATGCAGAAGAGCCACTACTTCCTGCACCTCGCGCGCGGCACGTCGCCGGACGAGTTCGTGGCGCGCTGCCGCCGCCGCGCCGACCGTCGGCGTCAGGCCGGCGCCGATCCGGCGCTGGTCGCGGGCGCGGACCTGGCGACCGTCGCGCTGCCCTTCTCGTGGGCCGAGACCGTCGCCAGCCTGGGCACGGCCGCCGCCCGCGCCGCCCGGCCCGAATTCCTCACGGGCCGCTTCGTCGCCGACGCGCAGGCCGCGGCCGCAGCCGGCACGCGGCCGCTCGAACGCGCCGAGCGCGCGCTGGTCTACTGCGGCGAGACCGCGGAGTTCGCCGAGGTGCGGCCCGACGGCGCGCGCGTGCTCGCGGCGTTGCGGCGCGCGGGCGGCCTGGGCGAGCTGACCGCGGGCCTTCCCGCGGACGCGCGCGAGCACGTCGAACGGTTCGCGGGCGAGCTCGCGCGCCGCGGTATCCTGCTTCCGCGCGAAGAGCCGCAGACGACCGTGCGAGGTGCCCGATGAAGACCCCCGAGAAGAACGACGCGAAGAAGCCCGACGCACAGCCTTCGATGCGACCCGAGGCCAGGACGCGCGAGGAGCGCAACGCGGAATCGACCGTGCCCGAGCTCGACTTCGCGAGCCTCGACCTGCGCGTCGAGGTCGTCGAGGAGCGCATCAGCCCGGGCGAGACGAACGTCTTCGACAAATAGCGTCGCGCCGCAAGGCGCAGCGCAGCGCAGCAAGGCGCAGCGCAGCGCAGCGCAGCGCAGCGG
>Ga0163152_10001574_pt1 | contig 35723 bp, 41 predicted proteins | sample OliLakLV19MP8IB2_FD_148635 | JGI IMG/M metagenome (GOLD analysis project Ga0163152, IMG submission 148635) | Freshwater microbial mat bacterial communities from Lake Vanda, McMurdo Dry Valleys, Antarctica - Oligotrophic Lake LV.19.MP8.IB-2 | ecosystem: Environmental > Aquatic > Freshwater >...
CCCGTGAAAATCCTCAGCGATGAAGCGTTTCACGCCCTGCCCCCCCCCCCGGGAAGGACCCGGAAGGGGGGGGTATTTAGGTCAATCAAAACCCACGTGTAATAAGGACTTACGTCAAGGTATGACCTGACGAGATATAAGGGGTTACGTCGAGGCTTCTAGCCCCGCCAGAACGCCAATCGACGCACCCAACGTGCGGGTGCAGACAAGACGCGGCCCACGACGCCTCGACGTCGCCAGCCTGCACCACAGCCGCTGTGGCGATGGTGCTCGCTGTAGGTGTATTGAGTGCTTGGGCTGGTGCGGTAGACGGGAGCGTCCACCACAGCCACCCGAGGCGTGGGTTCGAAAACTTCCGGCCCATGCGCCAGTGAAGACGATGCCATGCCAAGGGAGAGGGCCAGGGTGAGGAGCACGACGGCCAGCGCCTTCACGGCAGCGGGTGCCTGCACCTGCTGAGCCTTCGCCTGCACGAGCAGCGTCTCGACGTCCACACCACCTTCGCACTGGCTGATGATCGCAAGCAGTTGCCGGCGATCCATCGTGTCGCGCATCAGTTCGGGAATGCGCGCGTGCACAAACTCCTCAAAGATGTGCGCGAGCTTCCCCGCGGCCGCCTCGCGGTTGAGGATGCTGACCTCCTGCGCGAGCGCCGCAGAATCGCCGGCGCTGATCGCACGGAAGAGCGGCGTCAACGGGCCGAGCTTCGCGGTGCCGGCGTGTACGGCCAGCTCCAGCGCTTGCCCGAGTGCCGCGGGTTTCTTCGGCGGCTGCTTGACGTAGCGGTTGTAAAGCAACGTCAGCAACCAGACGACCAGGCCGCCGCCGGCGGCGAAGGATGCCTCGTTCGGTCCAAGCGAGAGAGTTTCGGCCAGCAACATGCGATGCACTCCAAACGGAAACGGTGAATGGGAACGGCGAGCCCGCGGCTCGCTTAGGAAAAGATGCCGGGCAATTCGCCTTCCGGCTTGCGCCCCTTCTGGATCATCACGACGATGGCCACGACCGCAGCCACGCCGAGAATCACGATGAACAGACCACTAGCGATTTGCTTCGCCGGCGAATTGGGTTTCACTTCCGGCATCACTGGCCCGACCAGCGGCTCGGTGTTGGGTTGCACCACCGGCGGACATTGGCCGTCGGGGCAATCGTTCACGATCAGCGGCACTGCCGAGTTGAACCGCGGCGGAGCGTAGCGCTGCGCGAGCGCGTCATCGACCATGTCGGCGAGCGCGCCGCTGTTGCTCGGGATGCTTTGGCTCGTCAGATGCAAAAGCAGATTGCCGTCCGCTGATTGCACTGTCACCATCGGCACCGCGTCGCCGTAGCTCGGGCGCAGCCGTTTATTCCAGTGGGGATTTGACGGTGTGTACTGGTTGAAATGCGTTTGCACCTTGAGCCGCGCGAGCCGCGGATCGGCAGTGAACCACTGGACGAGCGCCGTCTGCCGTGGATCGCCTTGCCAGCCGTCGGACACTGTCACCGTGGTATAGAGCTTCTCATCTCCCGTCGGCAGATCCGTGAAGCGGTCCTCGTTGTAGCGCGTGCTGCCATCCACCTTCCTGTCGCGACTGAACTGCACGGGCGTCAGCTCCAGCGGCGCGTGCTCGACAATCGGCATCGGCATCTGCGACTGCGGCTGCGGCTGCCAGTCCATCGACCGTCGCCAGCGAGCCTCGGCCGGCGAGCTGGTCGCCGCGGCCAGCGCTGCACACAAACAAATCAACACGGCAATTCTGGGCATCGCTCTATCCGCTTTCATTTGGGTGCAGGCCGCGGCTGCCACGGCCATAGTCCGATCGCTTCGTTGGCCCACGTTTCGAGGGCCACAATTCGTTCCTGCAATTCCGTGAACACGCCGAACAGGCAGAGGCCCACGATGACGACGACGACCAGCAGGCACGCGAGTCGCAGTTGCCGGTCGGTCGCCTGGTTGTCGGGCTCGTCGAACATGCTCATCAGTTGGTGGCCACGTAAGGCAGCGGGGGCGCAGGGGCGCCAAGCACCGGCACGATCGCCACGCCGCCGTAGCCCTTCCAGTTCCGGATAAAGGTGTCTTTGGGAATCCGGATAAATGCCTCGATCCGGTTGTTGTCGAGCACGATCGCCTCGTCGCCGTGAAAACCGGCGAACAGGATCGAATGGTTCGGGTAATAGAAAATGACCGCGCCTCGCCGCTCGCGCGTGCAGCGCTCCAAGACGGCGACGTCGCCGGCCGCGGTGTCATAGAACGGCACCCCGGCCCGGCGCAGCTTGCTGGTCAGGCCGCTATACGATTCGCCGCCGGAGTATGTCTCGCGCCACCACTTGGCCATCGCGAGCTGGTTGTGCCACCGCATCTGCATCAGATTGCTCGCGTGCACGCAGCTCCCGCCGCCCCAATTCCACTCGCGAAGATCGCGCGGCAAATTCACGACCGGCACTTCGGCCGGCCGCGGCGTGCTGTTGACCACGGTTTGCGGCGAAGAGTCGCCGCTGCTGGTGGTGAGTTCGATCTCACAGCCAGCGAGGAGGCACGTGGCCAGAAGAATCAGCACAAGGTCGGCGCGTCGCATGGGGAGGCGGTTTCCTTTCGCCGGGGCTTTTCGTAAGGCGGCTTTTCCTCGTGGTCGCGCCGGCGCTTAAAAAACGGGCGGCGCGGGGGTTTCTTCGGCTCGTCAGGCACCATGACGCAGGCGGCCTTGAACATCCCAATCACCATCACCAGCCACAGGGCAATGCTGACGATCCGCCGAGCGAGCGGGCTTTCCCGCAGCGCGTGGCAAATCGACAGCAACTGCAGCAGCCGGCGGATCATCAGTAAGTTCGGGGCGGCTCGGCCTCGGGCAGTTCAGGCTCCGGCGTCTGCGCGAGCAGCCGGACGAAGTTCGCCGCCACGGCTAATCCCGCCGCGACGATCGGTCCCCAGAGGCCCAGATCCTGGCCACTGAGAACTTGCGTCGCGTAAGTCAGCAGCGCGCCGACGATCGCGATGCCGGCCCCTTTAGCCAGCGATATGAACTTGGCGTTGGTCAGCACACGGGACACTCCAAACGGGGAATGGTTTGCGTTCGACTTGCAATCCGATCGATCAGCAATCCACTCTATGCCCGCTTCCGCGCTGTCCCACGTCCGGCCTCTTTCGCCTCGCAAATCTGACAAGGTTTGAAGATCACCCGGTTTCGGCAGCCGAGGCAGAGGTACGGCCGCACGGGCCGCGGAGCGCCCGGCAGCCGCGGGTTCGCGATGCGCTGGACGGTGGACTTGCTGACGCCCGTCAGTGCCGCAATGTCGCGGATCGTCCGCCTGGCCCCGTCAATCTCGGCCTGGCTAATGGCCTTCCGGACGGCTTGTCGTTTGGCGCGCGCAAGAGGCGGCCGAGCCTTGTTCCGCGGCATTGCCTCGCGAATGGCGACGGCCGCGGCCGTGCTCTTCGGGAGTTCGATCGCGGCAGCCGCCGCCCGAATCGAAGCCCCTCGCGTTAAGAGGGCGCGCAATTTGCCAACAGTCTCCGCCGCGTCCATAGGCGCACCTAAAGGCCCGCGGGCATCCCCTCCGACGCTAGCAACGCAGGGGGATAGTCGCGGGCTTTTCCTTTGGTTGCGGCGGTCAGCCGCAGTTATAACCGAAAGGCCGGCCCCGGCCGGATGCTCAAATCAACCGTTGTTGCGGCGGTCGAGAGGCCGGCCGGGGCCGGCTTCATTGCTTGAGCTTGTGGCTCTTAATCTGCTCCGCCTTGAGGCTGGCCAGCACGATCGAGCATTCGATGTGATCGAAGCCGTCGTCCGTCTGCGGGTGCTGGACAATCTGCCGCTTCGCAAACCAAACCGGTCCGGAGAGCCCAACCTGCGGCGCGTGGCCGTTGTTCGGCAGCACGTCGATGAGGATGTGCGTCTGCTCTTCGTTCGTGATCGTCCCGTAGAGATGGCAACCCATGCGGCCAATATGCCGCCGCTGCCGGGCTGTCCCACGTCCGGACTAACGACATATCCGGTCCGCTTGGGGCAGATGACTAGGTAATCTCGCTATTTTGAAGCTATGTTCCCAAACTCTAACGACTGTCCAACCTCGCTTCCGAAGGTGGCACGCGGCTGGCAAGAGTTCAACAGCGATGTAACAATATCGGTTACATTGTCTCGCGAGTCAGTGCGTGAGTTCGAACGGATGGTTGGCCGCCTACTGAAGGCCATGATGCATCCCTCGCTCGCGCCTACATTCTCTGGTGGTGCGCCGGATCGGTTGCGACATGTCAGCGTTCGGCTAGGACACCGCCTCGCGAAAGGCCAACCAGTCGCGAGCGACGCCGCTCCGCAGTGTCGCAATCCGCCGAGCATAGTTCGATGTCATCGGGTGCGTTTCCTCTTTCCCTTCGCCCCGAGCGGCTTGATGCAGGCCGGCAGCGACAAGTGCCGATCGCGCGTCAGCAGGAGCTTGATCTTGGCATCCTTGCCTTTCGAGCCGGCGACAAACACGCCGAGCTCGTCGCCGAGCGGGTCGAGCTGGCCGGAGAGGAAGAGCTGGAAGAATTGCTCCCACCGCGGGTCTTCGTCCACCTTCGACTTCTCCTGCAGGCGCTTCCATTCCGCGGCCAGGTCGATGCCGGTGAACAGCGCCATCTCGTCGATGTCGGCGAACTTCACCGACGGATGGCGCGGGTCGCGGTCAGGGTATCGCAATGCCGCTTGCACAACCGCGTCCGCGCATTCGTGCAACGCGTGAAACTTGTTTCCGAGCTGCACCAGCGCGTCATAGGTGTCGCCGCTCTTCGCATCGTTCGCCTTCGCTCGGGCAACGACGGCGTCGCGGCCGGCGTCGCGAAATCCGTAGAAGTCGATGGAGTGCAGCGCGAGGGCGATGAGCAGCCGGTCGCGGAGCGCTTTGTCCTCGGGTACCTTCTCGGCGAGCAGTTCCTTGAGCCAGACATTCCGCCAACCGTCGATCCGCAGTTGCAGTTGCCGCGCATTCTCGGCTTTCCGAGCTTGCTCCTGTGCCGGCGTCAGCTTCTTCTTGGGAGCCGGCTTCTCGCGTCCGGCCCGCGCCGCTTGTTTCGTCGCCTTCGCGTTGACGTGCGTTTTGATCGCCGGGATTTGGTGCTTGTCGTACAGCTTCCAATTCGTCGCGCGGCGGATCGTTTTGGGCTTCTCGTGATAACTGGTCCGCACGCCTTCAAACGTGAGGACGTCCAGCTCGCTATCCAGGGCCGGCGTGAGCTTGAACAGCGGCCCATAGCGGCCTTGATAGCGATAGTCGCCGAGCTGCTGGCTAAAGTCGTGGTCATAATAAAACTCATCCCCCTTATCGATCGGCCGAGTCCAATCGCGGAATATGTGGAAGAGCTCGCGCTCCAGCTCGCTGCGCGTTTCCCAATCGTCGCGCTCATGCTCAGGAGCGTTCGGCTTGTGAGCCCGCTCCCAACTCGCGTTGACCTCGTCCATCACCTTCGCCGCGTGGCAGTACGGCAGCAGCAGCCGCGCGAACGACTCCGGCAGCTCGCCGGCGGCGACTCTCGCCTGCCACAGCTTCGGCAGTTTCAGCAATCGCACCAGGTTGCTCGCGGCGCTGCCGCTCTCCAGACCGACGTGCACGGCCGCGGCCTCGCGAGTGAGCCCCGCGCCCCCCTTGTCGATCGGCTGGCTGAGCGTTTCCAGCAGCCGCGCCTTTTCGATCGGGTTCAGATCCTGCCGCTTGGCGTTTTCCTCCGCCATCCGGAGCAGCGTCTGCTGGTCGTCCAGGTCGTCGCGGATCCAGGCCTTGATCGCCTCGCGGCCGAGTTGCTTGGTCGCCAGGTACCGCCGCTCGCCCCACACAATCTGAAAGTGACCGGCCGGCAGCCCCCAATGCTCGGGCGCCACCCGCAACAGAATCGGCTGCTGCAGCTCGTTCGCCTCGATCGACGCGGCGAGTTCCTGGACCGCCTCCGCCTCGGGGCGGCGATTCTTCGGGTGGACGTGGATCAGGTCGATGCCCACCAGCACCGCCTGGGCCACGTCGCCGGCGGCCGGCTTCGTTTCACGTTTCGCCGGCTTCGTCTCGCCCTTGGCGGGTTTCGTCGCACGTTTCGCCGGCGTCGTTTCCGGGGAAACCTCGACCAGGTGCGTGAATGCCGGCGTGCCGACGTTCGACCGCTCGGCCCACGCATCGCGATCGTTCTCCCGCGCGAGTTGCTCTACCGATGGTTCTTTCGCGGCGGCGCGGAGGCGTTCGGACGACATAAGCATGGTTGCTCCTTGGGGAATTTCCCCGATTGGGTGAGGATGGGTGGACTGAAAATGAACGATGCGATCCGCGAGCGGCCGCGGACGTTGGAAGGTGCGGTCAACCAACCACAAGCGATACTCGCCGCGCATGAGCCCTTGCGCGGCATAATCGGCGAGATCCTTCTCAATGCGTTGCCGAGCATCTTCACGGCGAGGCCTCCGGCTTGGGCTTCGCCGCGGTGTAGAGCAGCGCGCCATCCACGAACGATGTGCGGGAGGCAGGTGGCACAAGCAGCTCGCGCGGAAAATCGGTGCAGGCCAGAAGCTGCTCAAACCGAAGACCATGACTTGCGCACTGGTTGCGCAGCACGTCCCACAACCAGGCGGGACCGTTGCGGACCGGGGCGCCCTGCTCCCGCTTGCGCACGAACGATTCGAGCGCCTGCTGCAGCATGTCGTCGGCGAGCTGGCCGTCATGCCACAGGGTTGCTACTTTGAGAACGAGTTCGCGGTCATCCGGCGTTTTCGAGCGGGCCGCGCCGTGAAGCGTGTTGGCCTTCGCGCGAATGGCAGCGATCTCGTCCTCAAAGAAATATCTCGCGCCGTCATCGACCAGGACGTCTGTCGGCGCTTCTTGTTCGCTTCCTTGTCGTTTCAAGACGTTTAGAGTGCCCCCCGGGGCACCGTGGTCCGCGCCTGGGGCACCGTGGTCCGCGCCTGGGGCACCGTGGTCCGCGCCTGGGGCACCGTGGTCCGCGCCTGGGGCACCGTGCTTTCGGGGGTCCGGCGGCGTGTCGCAGCCGGTTGAGCGCGGCGGCGTGAGCCGTGTTTCGCGCTCGAAAAATGTTTCCCGGCAGCGCAGCGCGAGCTGGCTCCAAACGACCGTCCGGCGGACCATCGGCGAAACCTGGCCGCCGGCTCCGCGGCGTGTGCCAGGTTCCCCGCAGATGAAACCGAGCGCGGTCAGGATCGCAAGCGCCCGCATACACGATCGGCGGCTAATGCCCGCGCTCGCCGCGAGGGTTTCCACCGCGGCCGTGCAGCCGCCTGGCCGGCCGCGGGCGAATTGGTCGATCGCTATGAGCACGCTTTTGAGCACCACGCCACTGACCCTCTTGCCGTCATCACCACGGGCATCGCGGGGCAGCTCACAATCGCGCAAGATCCGCAATTGGTCGCCGCGTTGCCAGTCGATGAGTGTTTGCTTCGGTTTGCCCTGTTCGCCCTGTTCGCCCTGCATCGTGTCCTCGTGACTACTGGTTCCTTCACTGCGCGGCTAAACGCCGGGCAGGATCAGCCGTGAGCGTGGCTCCGGTTCCGGCGGAGCTTCGCTTTCGCTGTCGGGATCAGGGAGCGCACCGCGGCGGAGAATCTCGGCGGTGCAGCAAAACGTCGGGTTGTCGAAGATGCTGCCGAGCGACTTTCGCAATTGGGTTGCGAAGCGATGGGCCGTGCGGTGCTTGGGCAGCGCTACGTCCAGCACCGCGGCCAGGTACACGTCCAGCACCGCGGCCAGGTACACGGCCGCGACTCCGCTGAGATCCAGGGGCACGGGCAGTTCCGCAAGCAGCGGCAGCTCGGCCGCCCAGAAACCGCGCAGCTCGTCCTCGGTCAGATTGCCGATGCAGCCGGTGCACACCGTCTCGTCCTCATCGAGCCAGGCACACGGCTCGAATTGCTCGCCGATCTCCGCGGGGCCGGCCGCGCGAACCTTGCAGGCCCGCCGCTCCGTGCAGCCGCAGTGTTTGCAGACGCCGCTAATCATGTTCCGTCCCCAGGTCGGCGAAGTCGAATTGCAGTTGTCCGATCCGCGTTCGCCGTCCGCGGATCGGGTCAATGGTCGTCGCCGGCCGCTTCGTGCTCACGACGGGAAAGATCAACACGTCCTCGGGATCTTCCTTGTGGGGGATGATGTCGAGCTCGACTTTGAGCGTGCGCTTTTTCGCGATGGCTGGTCGCCGTTTGCAGTCGGCGACGAGCGCCTCAATCTGCTGGTCGAAGTCGGCTTGCAGGCCGGGGATCAGGTGCAGCGTTTCGAGTGTGAGCGTGGCGGTTTTCATGGATTGAAACCTCTCAGTTGGGCCAGGTGCCTTTGGCGAATCAGGTTTTTCGCCGCCGCGATTTGCGCGTCGGCTGCGGCCTGCTCGTCCAGCGTCAACGCGAACTCGCCGCCGTCGGTCAACTTCCTGGCGATGTCACCGGGAATCTGCGGCACGTCGCGCTCGATCCGGCTGCGGCGCATCGACCGGCCATATTTACGAGGCCCACCATCACGACACATCACGCACCTCCGGGGGCAGAAAACTGCTCGTCGCACGCGGCCGACGCGGCCGCGATCCCGAGCACGGCTTCAACGATGCCGGCCGCCTCGTCGTGCCAGGCCCCGACGGGAAAGCCCAATCCATCGAGGATCGTGGGATGGCCCGGCGGAGGCGTCGTCTCCCACGGCGCGGGGTGCAACAGCAACAATCGATCGAGGGCAGTTTGCATGGCGGCTCCTTCCGCAGTTTTTGTGGGCATAATATGTCCCTCGCTATTGACCACGGTTGCGGTCCTTCCGCGCGAGGATCTGCTGCAGGTCCGCGGCGGCGATCGCCTTCGCGTCGCGGACCACCGCGAAAACCCGCTTGTCGGGCGCGTTGGGCCAGATTCCCTGGCACAGTCGATCGCACAAGGCATCCGGCGCGTCGGTTGGGTAGCAGTCGGTCTGCCAGCCGAATTGGTTCAGCCAAGCGGCGACACGATCCGCATTCGGTTGCGAACGAAAGTAGCGCGAGAAGCTGCCGTCGTCCTCCTCGTGCTCGGCATCAATGCGGAAAAGTTGCATCGCACTCTCCCGTGAGCCAGTTGCTGAGCGAGCACCAGGCCCGCAGAATCACCGCCAGGAACCAGCCCCGCTTGTCGTGCGGTTCCGGCGGCGGCGAGAGCTGCAGTTGCGTTTCCGGGGAAACGACACCCGGCGCAATGCAGGCCTCGGGCAGCGCGTGCTCGTGCGGAATCGTGATATAGCGGACGACCAGCCAGACTTCGCGCTCGCCATTCGGCAGGTGGTTGGCCAGCGTGAGCGTGCGGATGCGGATGCCTTTGGGCCAGGTCATCCGAAAAGCCGTCTCGGCGTCGCGGTGGAGCGCGCGGTTGTTGAGGCGGATCGTTGCCTTCCAAGCGGGGCACGTGTTGTTGTTGTAATCGACGAGCAATTTCGCCGTGACCCAATCGACCGGCTCCGTCCACATGGACTGCAGCCGGCCGGGGCCGACGATCTGCACGCGCAGTTGCCCGATCGGATTGACCGTGAGCGGCAGCGCCGGAAGTGTTTCTGCGTTGGTTTGCACGTGACCTTGCTCCTATGATTGCGGTGGGAAAAACGCGCGTCGGGCCGGCTGCGACGAAAGCCTGGCCGGCCGCACTACCAGGTGCGCGGAAAACCGTCTGGAGAAATCTCCACAGCCGGCCAGGCGAAAATGAAAGAGCCGCCCGCACGCGCGGGCGGCTACACAGGACGGAGAGAGTGAGTAACCGCCCCACGTGCGAAAAGCCGCAGCGACGCCGAGCCGCTGCGGCAACCGGGCGCTGACTAACAAGCTGACTAACAAGCCCGGTCCGGAATTGGTCAGAACAGCGGCGGCAGCCGCATGCGCAGCTGATTGACAATCGCCTGGCCGAGATAGTTCTTCTCGGTCGTGCGGCCATCGGCGTGCTGGGCTGCCAGCCGGCCCACTTCGAGCATCTGGTCGCTTCCAAGATTGACCATCTGCGTCAGGTGCGTGCGGCGCCAGGCGTGCGGACTTTGCCGCAAGTGCTCCGGCACTTCGGCGAGGCGCTGCAACTCCGAATGCAGCTCGACAAAGTGGCGGTAGCAGCAGCCCGCGGGCAGGATCAGATCGTCCGGCGAGCCGCGCGGCACGGTCGCCAAGAGCGCGGCCAGTTGCGCAGGGAGCGGCATCCAGACAGCTTTGCCAGTCTTCACCAGCGAGCCGGGGATCGTGAACGCCGGACCATCGACGGTCGGGATCACGTGCTTCCACGCCAGCTCCAGCACCGTCCCGGCGCGGATGCCCGTGTAATAGAAAATCGCCAAGCGCAATTGCCACCACAGCGCTCGGGGCCAGCCAGGCGGCAGGTCCGGCTTCGTCATGCGCCCGCTCGCGGATGCGATCTGGCGGGCTACTTCGAGATTGAAGGGTGGCTTCGTCTCGAACTCGCGCGTGACCTGCGGGATGTAGGGAAACTCTTTGATGATCCTTGCGGCCGGCTTTCGGGGATGCAGTTGCGGACCGGCGAAACGAAACAGCGTCGCCAGCCGCGTCGCGTGGTTGGCGATCGTCACGCTCGTCAGCGGCTCGAAGCTGGGACACTCGTCGAGCCGCGCGATGCGATGCGGCTTGCCACGCGGGACGCCGCGCGACGACGAGCCCCACTCCGGCAACAAACCAACAAAGTCGATCGTCTCCTGATCGGTGGCCAGCCCCAAGGGCGGATCGCTCGAAATGGCCCGCCAGTATTTCAGCGTTTCCAAATAGCCGCGGATCGTCTCGCTCGTCGTCCGCTTCGGACGCCACACGGCGCCCACGACCCACTCCTCCAAAAATTGATCGAGCGTCCAAGCCGCTCGGGGGTCGCTGCCCGGCGGCAGGCGGCGTTGCGGTCCGCTGTCGTCCCAGACAACGCGCAACTGGCGCGCAGAGCTGACCATGATCGAACTCCCGCAGGCCGACGAGCTGAGCAGCGCTCCGCGTCTGTCGTACGGCCTGGCAATCCTCCCTGCGACTGGGGCCTCGTGCCGCGCTAAGATAAGCCACGCAATTCTGCGCGCAACAGACAACCGGGGGGTGAAAATTCCCGGTCGGCTGTTGCATTTTGTGGCCCAGCGCGGCCGCGCCCGTTCCGCGGGTAGCGGTTAGTGAATCCTTCATGGCACTCTCCAAGTGACATCCCGGCCGCGGCGGTTCCGGCCGCCGCGGCCCATCCTGCCTCTTCTCTGCGCCGGCCCTCGGCAAATCGCAGCAAGGAGAGCCTGGGCGGAACGATCATCCGGGCGGAGTTGCGACGTGGAAGGGCGTCGCGCGAACAGTACGGATGTTGAGAGCTCCCAGGCTCCCCGTGCTGACACTCGCAAGGGGGTGGCCCGACGGAGCGGGCCGGCTTGCCTGGGCTAGTTTGGAGAAGCGGGCCAAAAATTAGGCCACCGCCACCAGCCGAAGAAAGCCGCTGATCAGTTCAGCGGCGAAAGGATATAAGAGAAGCTCGATATTGTCAAGTGGCTGTTTTAAGCCACCGCGGCAACTTTTTTGGCGGCGAGCAGTTCTTCGGGAGTAACGGATAGCGCCGTCGCCACTCGCTCAAGAGTTGTCAGCGTCGGCGCACACCGGCCATTTTCCAGGTCGGAGTAGGCTGGTTGCGTGCTTGCCATGCGTTCCGCCATTTCGACCTGGGTCAGGCCGCGTGCCTTCCGAATCGCACGGAGGTTCTGGCAGAAAACCCGGTGGAGCGTGTTTTTGAGTGCCATTTCGTCCATCTCCTGCTTATACTCGATTTCCGTCCATCTCCTGCTTATACTCGATTGCCGTTCAAACTCAAACCGCTGTGAGGTGCTGCATGTCCGTTCCGCTTCTCGGTGACGAGCTCGCCACCTTCTATCGCGACGAGCTGCTCGGGGTAGTCGCCGCACCCACACCACAGGTGTGTTTGCGGGACGGCCGTACGATCACGATCCCTCGCGCCACGGCGGTGGCCATCATTGCTCAGTTGCAAGGGCATCCCGCCTCACCACGTACTGGACGCGCTCCGCGGGAAAGCAAGCGACGGCTTTCCCGTTCGCGTCGAAAAGACAAACCACCCTCGGGTCACCCACGTTCATGTCTTGCGCGGCGATAACCAGCAGTTCTTTCGCGCCGAGCAGCGAGACCTCCCTCCTTGCCTTGCTTGCGCAGACTGCACCTCCAGATACACACTCTGACGGTGGCTAGCGACTTTTCCGACCCAACGCGACGCAACTCGTTGCACCGCCTTGTTCGGCCACAGCCCGCTGCGCGGTCCCGACGTCACTCCCGGGCTGCGTTTGGAGTGGAACCTTCGCGCGGTCCCCTCGGAGGGAGATCCCCCGAAAAGTTCTCTTTCCGCCGAATCGCACACGCTGGATGCCGTCGGCATCGACTCCACCGACGTTACCGTGGAATGGCGGATGACGGCCGAGCCGCTGCCGAATGCCGTTCGTGGTGCCGCGTGCTGATCGAATTCACGCCTGAACGGTAGCGCGATTGGCATGCGGAAAGGGGCTCGCCGGGACCGCCTGCCCCAGGAAGCGGCAGAGCGGCGGCCAGGCGTCGCCGCTGCAGACGTCGAGCCGCAGGCAATCGGACCGCCCCGCGAAATAGGCGGCGACGCCGGCAGAATGCTCCTCGTAGCGCGCCAGCCAGGACGCGGCATCCAGCGGCAGCTCCCCGGCCGCGTGTAGGCCGCGCACGTGCCGTAGCGTCGAGACCAGCCAGGCTCCGCGCTCGCGCGTCGTCCACACAAAACGGCTGCCGGGGTACTGGCGATCGAGCTCCGGGTAGAGATCGAGCAGCGGACCATCGACGAGCGCGTCGAACTGCTCGTCCGCTACGGCCAGAAGCCGCTCCCCACGGGCGCGATTGAGCGCCGCGCAAATGCCGAGATAAGCGGCGTGATGGAGGGTGCGGTAGCCGAGCTGCTCAAGCGCCTTGGCCAGCGAGAGCGTGCCGGTTTTTGGGAGGCCGATCCCGAAGACCTTAGGCGGCATGATGTTCACACGGGGGCGTGGCATGGTTCGCGCCAGGCCCAGAAGTGTCCCAGGTGGGGCGCGCGGGGGTGGGGCAGGACGAGGCTCTCGTAGCCGTGGGGGGCGAAGATCGATCGGAGCCGCGAATCGGCGTCGGGCCACAAGGCGTGATGATATTCGCCGCACCAGGCCTGGACCGAGCCCCAATCCTCGAAGGTATCGAGGATCGGCCATTCGCTCCCCTCGCAGTCGAGCTTCACAAGCCGGACGCGCCCGAGGAGCTGGACGAGCGACGAGAACGGCACCGACGGCGATTCGATTCCCTGGCCGGCGACTGCGACTGCGCTCCAGCCGCCGCTATGCACTGCGCCGGGCGGTCGTCCGAGCCGGACTGCCCCCGGCAACTGATCGCACCGCCACGCCGCGACCGGCAGCGCCATAGCCCGCGAGCCGAAGGGCGCCAAGTTGCGCACCAGCCGCGCGAAGTTTTCGGGCGCCGGCTCGACGCTCACGACGCGTCCCGCCCCGCGGGTCAGGACGGCGTGCGCGAAGATCCCACAATGGCCGCCAATGTCGAGCACTACGTCGGCGGGGCCGAATCGCGGCGGCAAGCGGTACTCGTTGTCGCGGGCGATGTCGTTCCAGATCGCCAGCTCTTCGGGAGCCAGCGGCAGATCGAAGCCGCGCGGAGGAGCATCGACAAGCGAATCGCCCGTGCCGTGGTTGACCCAATTCCCGTGGTCGTCGGGGCCGAGGAAAGCGAGCGCCCGATCGAAGCTGGCCAGCACCAGCACCGGACTCTCCCCGCCGAACGTCCGCACCGACCAGTGATGGTGGCGATCGCCAGCACACTTGCCGCCGGCCGCGAAGTCGATCGCCAGCGGCGGCCCGTTCTCGCGAAACCAGACCTTGTGGCCGCGGAGGGCCTGGCCGAGCGATCGCTCGTGGGGAGTCTCGTCCGCCGCGTCATAGGGATGACCAGGCCACTGCCGGCGCAGCGCATCGAGAGCGGCCTGGCACCAGTCGTGATGCTGGAACCCAGGCGGCGCGTGGTTCACGCCATGCAGCACCCACTTCCGGGCCGGCTGGACGCGATGCTGAAACAGGATCTTGCCGGCGAAGTCGCGCTGGGTGAAGGCCCCGGCCCGCGGGCCGCCGATGAAACCGCAAGCGGGCGGCATCGCGTAGGGGGAGCGAAGCCGTTCCCAGGCGAGGTAGAAGGTGTCCTTGTCTCCGTACACGTGCCACGCGTGGCGGCCTTTGGCCACTGCCGGAAACCAGAAGTCGCTGTGATCGTTGATGTGGCTGGTCAACTCAAGCGCTGGCCAGTGGCGCGTTTTGTCGAGCAGAATCTGTCCCGTCTCGAAGGGGCGGTAGTCGGTGGGATTCTTCCACGCCGGCCGGCGGCGGCTGGTCGGCACGGGCAGCCCCGCCGTCTGAAATGCCGTGGCCGTCACCGACCAGCCGTGGGGCGGATAGTCGGGCCAGAAGACGGCGCCCCGATCGCGATAGGCCGGCTCGTCGAAGAGGTACGCGGGATCGGCCGTCGGCACCTGGTCCGCGTCGAGAAACAGCACTTCGGCGAAGCGGCTATACATGATCGCCCAGACTTTCGCCTCCCACCCGGCGAGCACGCGCGGCGCACGGCCGAACTCCGCCAGCCGGTCCGGAAGGTGAATGCACGTCACACCCTCCAGCGACTCGGCCAGGTCGATCATTTGCCGATCGAGCTCGCGCGGGCCAAGATACCACCACTCGACGGGGAGCGTGCAGCCAAGCCGGCGCAGCACCGAGACCAGCACCCAGGCAGCGGCAAAGTATTTAGATGTGCCACCCAGGGTCACGATCCCGCGCCCGGCGAACTTCGTGGGAGGAACGGCCGCGGCCGCGGCGCTCGCCGCTTCATCGAGCAATCGGCGATGGCCATCAATCACGGTCCGCGCGAGGTGCCAGTCTGGATCGCGCGCGAGCGCCGGGCCGCGGAGCTCGGCAACTAGCGGTGCCAGGCGGGCCAGCTCGGCGGCGTCGGCGCGGCGGATTGCTTCGTCCACGAGCGACGCACCAGGCTGCGCGCAATCGAGCCACTCCGGCGGGTCGGCCAAGGCGCGGATCCGCACGCCGGCTTCGAGCAGCCACCCGCTGATTTCTGTGCGCCGCGCCCGGCAGCCGGCCAGGCCCCAGGCATCCATCTGGGCGGCGGCCGAATTGCAGGCGCAGCCCAGCCCGCCGATCCGCAGCTCGCGCACGAGTCGGAGCAGCTCAGCGCCGGGGCCGTGAACGGGTGCCGCAGGCCGGCGGGACGCTTTTCCGCGGCCGTTCGTCCCGGCCGGCGGGCTGGCATAGCTGGCCCCGCAGGCACAGGTGAACGGAAAATCGGCCGGCGACAGGTTGAGGCGGACGCGGCAGTGGGCGCAGGCGAACTTCACGGCGTGTTGATCCTGACGGTGGAATTGGTCCAGTCGCACAGCTCGTTGATCCAGTACACGCCGATGCTGGCCCCGACGCCTTCATCGTTGCAGACGTGGTGAAAGGGGAGGACCACGCCGTCGATGGCGTAACAATTGGGCGGCTCATCGACCTCGGTTTGAATCCACGGCTTGGACCAGACGACGGAGACGACCCGAGGCACCACCGCGCCCGGCACGTGAACGGTAAACAGTTTCGTGACTGCGAGGTGCCACTGCCGCGCGCCGATCTCGCGGAAGAGTTTTACGACCACGCCGTCCGACTCGGGGTTGCCCAGATTTTCGTAATCCTCGTCAACGCCCACCGCCGACCAGGCGATGCTTTCGATCTCGGTGCCGTTCGGCAGGATCTCGCTGCCGGGGGGCAGCACCACGCTGCAATCCCCGATCTCGTCCGGGATGCACCCGCCCTGGAATTGGTTCAAGTAGGTGCGGTTGATGTCCACGCACTGCGTGTGCGCCGGCCGGTTAGTCCCCGGCCCGATGCCGACGAAGCGGGTCTTGACGTAGTAAGGGGCTTCGCCGCCGGCGCAATAGACGCAGTCGCCGACGCCCACGCAGTCGGGACAATTAACGTGCCACAGATCGTGGCTGAACGAGGCGGCATGGAACTGCACTTTTGCCGTGATGCTGCCCGTCCCGATTGCTGCCCGCAAGCCTCCGTGCCCGTCGCTCTCTTCCTCCAGCACTGCGCTGCCGAAGACGGCGGTCAGGCGCTCCTGGTCGTAGCAGACCCGGAGCGTATGGGACTGATCGGGAGGCGCGGCGACGCTTCGTGAAGCCAGTTCGGTGGCGACGGAGGTCGCGACCTTGAACAGCTTCAACGTGCCGTTGACACCTTGGGAAGGATTGTGGCGGAGCTCGGCGTAGTGATAGTGCGAGGCGTCGAGCCAATCGACGATCACGCGGGCCTGGTCGCCGTAATCCTGCGCGGTGAAGCTGACCTCGGCAAACTGCGTCGGGTCGGCGTCGCAATAGTCGTCCAGGCCGCTCCAGCTCGCGAGCGCGAGGAGGATGGCGTCGGAGGCCACGGCTTCGACATTGCCGCCGGTCTCTGTCCACGTGCCCGCCTGCTGCAGCCAACGGCAATCGAGCGTGCCGCCGACAAACGTGTCGCTGAAGCCTTCGCAGCCGGGAAGTGTGCAGCAAGGGCAGTCCGGACGATCGGCGGCGGCATGCTGCCACATCTGCCAGTCGTCGAACGCATATTCGCCCGAGGCCGAGCCCGCGCCCAGGCCCGCGATGTCGCCGGGCAAGCTGCCGACGGCTGCATGGTGGCCATAACTCGCGCCCGCGGCGGTAATCAGGACGGCGGCCAGGAGCCGTGTCTCGCTGCTGTAACAGAGCCGCACGGTGTGGGGGACGTCTGGCGCGAGGTCGGGAATCGGGACGTCCCAGCCGAGCGTGGCGTCGCCGCCACCGGTGCGCGACACGAGGCGCAGCGTGCCGCAGCCGCTGGAGGCAACCTCGATCTCAGCGGCATAATGAGCGGTGCTGGTGCGGCCCACGTAGATCCGGGCCGCGCCGCCGGCCGGGACGGTGAGTGCCGCCTGGATCCGCACGCTAGCCCCATGCCCGAGCACGTTGTCGATGAGCACGAGCGCGCCGCCCGGATTGACCTGCAATCTCTGTGCGACGGCATTGAGTGTCCACGAGCCGCTGACTGCGGCCCAAAAGCAGCCGAGCGCTGTGCGGTCGAAGGCGTCGGTATGCTGCAGGCACCGCCCCGCGCCGCAGTCGGGACAGCAAGCCGCATCGTCCTTGTGGCCCGACAGGCGGAAGTTGTCAAAGCTCGCCGTGCCTGTCAGCACGTCGCCCGTCGCCAACTCGCCATAGACGTCCGCTTGCGCGGGGGCCACGCTTTCCTCGACGCCGAACACGGTGACCAGGCCATCGGCGTGCTGCACTTTGGCGCTAATCATTCGGTGATTTCCACCTCCCACAGGTCGCCGCTCAGATCCTGCGAACCGCTGAATTGGAACGGACCGCACGAGAGGATGGTGAGCACCATCGCGAGTTCGGGCTCCGAGCTGATGCCGAACACGGGCTCGGTGTCGTCCAATTCCTGGATGCAGGACAGATGCACGTCGAACTCCGCACAGTCGGGATCGTCGGTGTAGCTGAAATTTCCTGGCAGAGAGCCTTCGCAGAAATACAGCGTGACCGTCGCATGCGGAGCGCCGTTTTTGGTGATGACGGCGGTCAGCTCGGCCGGGCGATCGGCTCCCTCGCAACAGGGCGCTTCGCCGCCGCCGTCACCGTAATACGGCTCTTCGGTCGGCGCGACGCACAACTCCAGCTTGTGCCACTCACCGAGCGGCAACCGGCCGAGCGATTGCGAGCCGAGCAGATCCCCAACCTGATAGATCCGCAGCGTCGCGCAGTCGTCCGCCTCGAACTCGATCTCCGCGTAGATCGGCCAGCCGGCGGCGGCCGCATACAGGCCCAGGCGGAGCTTGTCGCCGACCGTATCGCCGCGCAAGTCGATGCTGGCGACGACGCCTTCCCAGGGGGTCGCGCGGAAAGCCACGGTCCGCAACCGGGCGTCCGCCGTGGTCGCTTCGAGCACGTTGGCGGCAATCGCCCACACCCCGGTGACGAGCGTCCAATCCGCGCCCGGAGCGCCGTCGGCCCGGTCGAAATCGTCGGCGAAGGCGACCTCGCATCGTCCGCAGCCCGGGCATGGATCGAATTTCTGCAGCGGCATCAGACCCACTCCCGCGGCGAGCAGCCGGCCGTGCGGGCCAGCCAATCGCCGTAAGGGGCTGCCGCCGGCACGCCAGTCTCGACGGCGCGGAAGGGCTCCCACTCAATCGAGACCAGCGTGTCCGCCTCCAGCGTCTCGCCGGCAGGCAGGAACTCGTCGTACACCGTGACCGTGCAGCCGCTGGCCACTAGGTCGCGGCTGCTGTTGCGGAGGTAGATCTCCGCCGAAGCCGACAAGCCGGCGGCGAGGGAGCCGAGCAAGCGGGCCAGGTAATGATCGGGCGTCTCTAAGAGCCACCACTCGCCGGCGTCGGCGGCGCCGAGGCCCCGCTGGTGCACGGCCAACAGCGGCACCCCCTCGGGAACCCAATCGCGGTGGCTGAACGCGTAGGCGGCCGAGTTCGCGCTCCGCGGGACGCGATTGAAATTCCGAAGGCCCTGCGTCGCCGTAAAATCCGGATCGAGGAAGCGGATCGGGAAGACGTTTGCCGAGCCCGTCGGCCAGGCATCGCCGCCGGCCGTCGTGACGCACCAGCGGACCTGCAGCGGGCTGGCCGGCGTCGGCACGCGCACGCGGCGGAATTGATCGACCTGCTCTTCCAACGCGCGCAGCCGGCGGCGGAGCTCGGCGAGCTCGTCGGACGCGGGGTAATCTTTGGCGGACATGGTTTCCGGGCAGTGTTTCCTGGGAAACGAGCGTTCAGGCGGTGAAGGTCTGCGGGTCGAGCTCGGCGAACGCCGTCGTGTAGCTCAGGCTTGGCGCGCCGTCGCCGTCGGGAATCGTGACGGTGATTTCGCTGACGACGCTGCCATAGGTTTGCGGGTCCGCTTCCCCAATCGACTCCAAGTAGTCGCCGAGGCGCAGGTCGAGGGCGAGTTCCAGCCGCGGCGTGGTGATGGCCGCGGCCCGGCGACTCTGCTGGTAATACTCGTAGGCTTGCCGCGCGCGGGCTGCGAGTGTCTCGCGCTCGTCATGGATCCAGCTCGCTTCGCTGGCCCGGATCAGGTCGCCCGCGTCGTCGATCCCGATCACGGTATTGTTGACCAGGTAGTCGAGCCGGTACTTTTCGCCGGCTTCCAGCAGCAGCTCGCGGCGGCAGCCCACCACATCGGCTTTGGCCAGTGCGTCGGAGGGCCATTTCCCCTCGCAATACCGGTCGTCGGTCAGGGCGACCGTGATGATGGCATCCTGCCAATCCCACACGCCGGCGTAAGGATCCTCGTCGAGCGGATCAAAGTCGGCCGCGGCGATCGCGTGTTGAGGGCGGCCGTGGCAGTGCAGCAGGATAGCCCGGTCGCTCGCGGGCACTTCGATGCGGCAGGAAAACTGCAGCTCGCCGGCGGCGTCGGTCGTTTCCAAGCCGGCCCCGTCGCCGATCCGTTCCACGTGGAAGTAGCGTTCCGTAACCGGCGATTTGAAAAACACCATCGGCGCGAGCCGCTCGTGGGGCCCGTCGCTGATGCGGATGGGAGCAATCCGCAGCGTCACGCTGCCGATCGCCTCATATTCAAAGCCCTCTTTCATCGGGACCGTCGGCAGCATCCGCAGATCCCGCGGGCAGACGGGGTAGGGCTTGTCGCCGCCCGGGATGGTTGGAAAAACAAGCTCCTCACTCCCGCCGCCGAGGCCATTCTTCACCTTCTGTTTCCAGGCCGCGGGAATCGCGAAGCGGCGGAAGACGGGCCAGAGCTTGTCCCGGTGGCGCACTTCGAGGTTGCGATGCTGGCGATCGTGCGTGCCCAGGCCGGCGTAGGTGCCGTCGCCCGAAAACCCAGCCTCGTATTCCGTTTCCAAGGCCGATGGCCAGCCGGCTTCGAGCGTGAGGTCGGCTTTGCTGAGCGTACAGGTGCTCGTCGCGCGTGCCCCACGGACAATCAGCTGGTCGAATCGCTGGCTCGACGATTCCTTGGCGGCATGGTGGAAGTCGGGCACGCCGTCGGTGAGGAGCGCGACCCGCCGCGGATTCTCGAAGAGGTGCTGACCGGCAGGCGTGGTGACGGCCGCGCCCAACAAAGAGTAGGGCGTCAGCTTGACGGTCGGCGCCGTGTCGTCCGGATCGCTGTCATCCACCGCCAGCCGCCAGGCGAGCATCCGGCCGCGGGGCAGGATTTCCTCGAGCACCTGGCCGAGCGTCTTACCCTCCGGATCGATGACCGGCTTATCCCAATCCGGCAATAAGTCGCGGGCGGTCACGTCGATGCGGAAGAGCGGCTGCGGAACGTCCATGAATCCTTTCGGTCCCATGTGCGCGGCCAGGTACTCGGCGATGTTGCGCGTGGACCAGAGCTCGTCGGCGATGCCGATTTTGTCGGTGAAGCAATAGCTCTTCCAGTCCCGGGTAGCGCTGCGATTGCCCTCCACCTCTCCCGCGCCGTTGACACGGTTAAAGGGAATTACGCGGTCGATGGTGTGCTCCGCGCCGCTGATCGTCTCGCTCCAGACGCTCTTGCGGAGCGGCGTGCGGTACCAGAGCTGCTCCAGCCCGTAGCACGTCAGCTTTTGCTTGGACTTCGGAACGACCGTCTTGCCGTCGATCAACAGGCCGACGGTCTCGTCGATGGAGGCTTCCAGCGTGCCGTACCAGCGGAGGTATTGCGTGGCCGGCGTGACGCCTCCCAAGTCGCTGAAGTCCCACTCGATTTTCACGAACCAGCGATCGATGCCCGTCAGGCGCGCGACAACCCCAGGCTTCAGCTCTCCCTGCCGCATGCCGCGGCCGGCTCGCCAAGCGAGCTGCGCCGTGCCGATTGCCGGGGCCAGCGACCACGTGACGGAGTCGGCGAACAGCCACGGCACATTCGTCCAGGTGCCAAACCAATGCTCGCGCACGTACACCGCGTGCGGGCGCGCGGTTTTCTGCCCCGCGGCGACGAGTGCAAGGAATGTGTTGGCGGCCATGGGTTACGCGCTGAAGATGGCGAGGGCCTTCCAGACGTCCGCGGCTGTGCCGGCGAAGCGGATGTCTTTGGCAGCGGCGGCGACGGTTGGGAGGTTGTTGGTCGGGGCGACCGTGTTGGCAGGGTCGCCCAGGAACAGGACCGCCTTGAAGCCGGGATAGAACTTCGGGGCGGTCGTCGTGCCGAACAGGCCGTAGGCATTGGCGCCGATTCCGCTCACGGCCACGCCGGCGGCGTTGTTGCCGTTGGCAAAGTTCAGGAGCAGCGCGACGATCTTTTTTCCAGTGGCATCGAACGTGAGCGCAGGATTGCCGGCCCAGGGCGCGGCTACCAGGTCGAAATCCTTCGAGGCGCCGGCCAATGTCCACGACAGGTCCGCCACCTGGCCCGCGATCGGCGGGAAGCTGGCCGAGTGCAGGAAGGCCTCGATCGAGTATTGGTCGTAGGTGCGGCGGTTGCCCTCGTCGCCGCTGGCCGGGCTGGTCGCCGCGGCCACGATCTCGGATACGTTCAGGATTGCCCCGAGGCGGGCTTGCAGGGAGTAGGGCATGGCGCAACCTCTAAGGCGGGGTGATGAATGGATTGATGGGAAGCAGCGTCCATTGGGCCTCGATCCAGCCCTGATAGACGGTGGCATCGTTCGCCACGTGGGCGCGCAGCACGGCCTTGATGGTGAGCGCCTTCACACGCAGCACCTTGTAGAGCTGCGACGGCTCGGCGATCCCGAAATACACCTGCACGGGGCCGGTTCTTTCGAGCGTCTTGTACTGCCAGAAGGCGAGCCGCGCTTGCGCAAAGTTGAGGGCCACGGCTTTGCTGACGACGTCAAACGGCTCGCCCGCTTCGCCTTCGTCCCAAATCGCGACGCCGTTGATGCCGCTCTTGCGCGCTATCTCGAAGTGCCGCGCGACCCGGTCGGGCGGCGCGTCGAGGCGGATAAACGGGAATGGTCCGATGCGGTCTGCCACTTAATTGACGGTTGCTTTGGCTTCGGCTTGGGCGGCGCGGGGGAGTCCACGTTTTTGCGCGTCGCGAATTTCCCGGTTGACTTTCAGCGTCTCAGCCAGGAACGCGTTGACCTCGTCGAGCTTGACCTCCTGCCCGCGAAAGCCCTGCGAGGTTGCGAACAGCAGATCCGTCAACGAGGTGAAGGGATTGCTCGCCATGTGCCCATAGACGCCGGCGGCTCCGACGACTTCGGCCGACATGCCGGTGGAAAGCGCTACACCGCGTGCGCTGGACGACCAAAAGCGCGACCACATGCCGTGGTTCAGTTTGTTGGCGATGCCCGCTTGCTCGCTGGCCATCGCCTGGCGGGCGCCCTCTTCAGTGGCGAGCTGCCGTTCCTTGTGCAGCTCCGCGTTCACCTCGCCCTTACGCGTGATGTCGGAGGTTATCAATTGCTCGGTCGAGCCGGCGCGAGCGATGCCGTCGGCCAGCGGTTTGCCACTGCGGGCCAGGGCGAGCTCCGCGGCCCGTTCTTTGATCTTGGCTTCGTTCTCCGTGTACGCCAGGTACATGGCGTTCGTTTCCTGATCCTTCTTCAGCACCTCTTCTCGCGCTTCCGGGTCCATTTCCTGCAATTTGTCCATCGCGGCAAAGAAGCCCATCCCCGACACGGAGTCGCGGTGCTTCGTCTTGACGTTGCCCTTCGTGTCGAGCTCTTCCTCTTGGCCGCGGTCCAACCCGATTTTCGTAGCGAGGTTTTTGAAGCGATCCGCAGCAACCTGGCTGCTCTTGAACACTGTGCCGAGCACGCTGACCGAGGCCATGATCTCCTCGGGCGAAGCACCGGCGATGCGCCCGCCTTCTGCGGCCAAGGGGATCGCCGGCGCGAAATCTTCGAAGTCAGCTTCGCTGGCGGCCGCGGCCGCCAGGGTCATATTGATGCCCTGCATTGCCGGGAGACCGGGGAACATGCCCTGCAGCTTGCCGCCAATCTTCGCCGCCGCGCCCGGGTCAACGACCTGGCGGCCGGCCATGATGTTCTCGTACTCGCCCTCGATGTGTTCGTTGTAGACATCGACCAACGTCCGATAGGCGACCTTCCGGTCCACGCCGAACTTGCTTGCGGCGTCGTCGGCCCGGCTCATCTTGGATTGCAGATCCTCCCGGCTGGTGGAGATTTGGTTCAGGTTGCGGCGGGCGTCGTCGAGGCCACGGAGGCTGCCCAGCGCTTCCTCGCTTTCCTTCCGCGCGAAGCGGAACGCGCTGGCCACCAGGTTGACGGCGGTCTGCAGCGTCAGGTAGCCGCCCGCCAAATCGGCGAGTTGACCCAGGGCCTTATCGCCAAACAGGGCGTTTTTATTGAGCTCGGCTTGCGAGCGTTTGACGGCGCGCGTGTGGTCTTCCTGGCTGAGCTTCCCGCGCTTGAGCGCCTCGTTCAGCAGAGCCACTTGCCGTTGATACTTCTCGACCGGGGTGCTGTTGACGGACTTGGTCCGGTTGGCGAACGCCTGCAACCCTTCGTCCGCCATCTTCACGCTCTTGGCGATCAGTTGGGCCTGCTTCGCGACGGTCTCCTCCTTCTTCGCGAGCGCATCGAGCCCCGTCTGGACGCGATCGTCCTTCAGGCGCATGTGGAGTTCGAGGGAAGAGTTAGCCATTGCGATTCACAACGAGTTGATGCAGGTGGATCGGCTCCGCGTCCGCCAGTCCGGCGGCCAGTGCCGCTACGTCGGCGATCGTGGGGCGGTAGGTGCGGTCTCGGCCGCGGGCCCAGCGGTGGAACTGGAGCCAGCGGGCGGGGTCGTCGGCGTAGCGCTCTCGGAGGTATTCGGGGACGGTCCAGACCGCAGGTTGCTCAGCACTTCCGCTATCCCTTTTTTTTTGAGGAACTCGTGCATCGTGGGCCAATCGATCAGTGCATCGAGCACGCGCACGGCCAGCTCGCTCGTGAACATTCCCAACAGGCCCGCCTCGACGCGGCCGAGGCAGTAGTTGGCTTGCAGGGCGCTTACGGCGCCATCGATCTCTTCTTGGCCGGAGAACGGCCGAACGTCGGAACTGCGCGAGTTGAGCCACCGCTCCGCCAGCTCCCACAACGTCGCATATCGGGGCATCACGCCGGCGTAGGTCCAGGTGCCGTCCGGGGCCAGGTCGAGCCGCTGCGGCAGGCAGACTCTCCAGCGGAGTTCGGCGGCTTCCCCTTCGCCATACTCAGCCCAGCCGCGGGCGATCGGCACAATCCAGCGGCCACTGTCGGCTAGCTCAAGCATGTGGCCGGCGAGCTGCTCGCAGCGGGCGAGCTGCTCGGGACGCGGCAGCCGATCTTTGTAATGGCCGACCCAAACCTCAGAGCCCGGAATCTTCCGCCAGGTCTGGGCGGCGAGATCCACCTTCACGTGGCCGGACAGGTCGCTGCCCACGACGGCACAGATAGCGCCGCTGCCGCCGCTGGGCCCAGCGCCCGAAACGCCACGCTGGGTGAACGGCCCGCCCTTGTCGAGCAGGTACGCGAGGCCCAGCGATGCCAGGCTCTCGCGCGAGAGCGAAGCGGCGCCGGGAACAAAGTACAGGAACATAATCGGCCCCCTGCCGAGGAAAGTGCAAAACTGGCAACGCCTTACCGCGGAGCCTCAGCCTCGGCTTTCTTCGCCGCTTTGCGCTGGGCTGTGGTGAGCGGCTTGGCCTCCGTTTCCGGGGAAACGGGTTCCGCTCCCTGGGCTTCCGCTTCCCGCGCGGCCATCGCGGCCGCTGCCTCGGCGGTTTGCCGGTCCGCGATCCGGCAGCGGAGGTTGACGACGTCCTGGCCGATCGCCTCGCCGGCGCACCGCCGCGCTTCGAGCGTGACGAAGGCGGCCTGCTCGTCCGCCGTGAACGTCGGGAACAAGTCCAGAACGGCCTGGCGGGAGTAGGGAGCGCAGCGCGTGAGCACGCGGACCGCGCACGCCTCGGGCGTGAGAGGGGCCGCTGCCGGCGACGGCTGAGGGGTATTGGTTTCGGGCATGACAGACTCCTTGGTTTCTGAGTGACGAAGCGAGTGCCGAGTGGATTACGGCGTGTAGCTCGCGGTGCTGTCCCAGGTGAGCGGATTGTTGGTGCCGTCGAATTTGAGGGGGATTTTCACTTCCACCTCGTCGAGCGCGTTGCCGGAGGCGTCACACATTTGCTCGACCGTGGCCAGGCCCGCGGCACCGAAGGCAATGTGCTCCGACGTGGCGGCCGCGACGAACGTGCCACCGGCGGCCCGCTTGCGGAGGAGAATCTCCGTCCCGGTTTGCCTCACGGTCAGGCCCGTGAGCGGGATGTTGGCCGCCTTGAACCATTCGATGTCGATGCCCTTCATGGTGATGGAGGGCATAATTTCGATAATGCGGCAGCTCGTGTCCCAGATGTCGGAGTCCGCGCCCACCGTTTCGGCCGAGACGCCGAAGTCAATCTCCAGCCGCCGCACCTGGCTGAAGATGTGGGCGCCGGCTGCATCGTCGGTCAGGGTGATCCGGCCGAGCGTGAAGCGCTGCGCGTCGGTGACAGCCGGCACGGCCGAGCTATCGGTGAGCGCGATCGGGTCGTTGGTTCCGTCATAGGTAATCAGCCCCTCGTATTCGATCTCCGCATCCCCCTGGTGCTCGATCGTGATGCGGCGAGGCAGCAGCAGTCCCTCGTTCATCGTGTAGATGCGATGGTTGCTGCCGCTCGTGCGTACGCCGCCTTCGGCATGCTTCTGCGCGTAGAACAAAAGCGGCGCGGCGCTGGTCAACGCTGTGCCGGCCAGCCCGCACAGGTCGAGGCCGGCGGCAATGTGCTTGCTCGAAAACTCCGCGATCGGCTTCTGCGCATAAAGGGCCTGGAAGCGGGCGAACACTTCGCCGCTGGTCGATTCCTGGCGGACTTCGCTCGCGGTCCGGATCGCACGGCGCTTGATGCCGCCGAGGACGGTAGCGCCGATCTTGACCGCATACAGGCCGTGCATCCGGGAAATCGTCATGGGGGTCTGCCTCTAAAACGTGGTGGTTTCGGTCGCCCGCACGCGCCGGTAGCGGAACTGGAGGAAAGTTGCCGTCTCGATCGCGATCGCGTCCGCCTCGCGCTGGCTGACGGCCGTCATCTCGTCGCGCATGTCGATCGGGCTGCCGCTGTAGCGGAAGTTGAGCGCCGGCGCGTGGAGCACGACGCGGACAAACGCCTCGCCCTTCTTTGCGGTGGCGCGGACGTCCATCGTCTCCGTGCGGCGTTGGCTCTCGCCGCTGAAGACCAGCGGGCGGGAATGGTTGTGGAGTTTCAGCTTGTGCCCGGTGTAGCTGCGGTCGAAGCCCTTGCCGAACGGCCGGCCGCGTTCGCCCTGCCGGGGCGTGTAGCCGTATTCGGTGCTGGCGGCATTGGTGAAGTGCTTGGGGCGGTAGCGCTCGTGCCAGAACTCGCCCATGTTCGCGGCGGCGTCGCGGTGGCAATTGTTGAGCTCGCGCTTCAGGAGCTTGGGCGTGGGCCCGCTGCGTTTCAGTGCGACGTCATACACGGCTTAGCCCTCCTGTCCCCAAAGGATTTCGAGGAGGCCGAACACGTACTCGCCTTGGCCCGGCGCATCCTCCTCACTCGAACGGAACGGGCCGACGTAGCGGATGTCGTTGATTTGCAAGTAGCTGACGCCGCCGGACGCGCCCAGGGCCGACTTGGCATAGAGCTCGTCGATGATGACGCCGACGTGGTTGTCGAACTTGCGGACGATCTGGGCGGGGTCGTTTAAGTCGCCCGCGGCGATCGCCTGCTCCAGATGGATGAACAGCTTGCCCGATTCCACCTCGCCATATTCCGCGGCCTGCTTCCGCCGATAACCGGCCCGCCGGTCCCGCTCGATGACTGCGAATGGCCGGTAGGTGGCCCACTCGGCAAGCGTGTAGGTGTCGGCCGAGCTGCCCGGCGGCGGCAAGGCATCGTGGTGGATCCTGGCCAGGGCCGCGGCCTGGTCGGCAGCGCCGGCGAACGTGCGGAAGCGCGCGCAGTCAGCCAGGCTGTACCGCAGAGCTTCCTGCGATAGCGTGAGTCCGCCGGCAGCCGCTTCCAGTGGCATCGCTTACTTCGCCCGGAATTCCGGGGCGCCTTTCTCCGTCGAACCGATCCATTCGCAGGTCAGCGTCCACAAGCCGTTGCCGCCACTGGCGATCCCGCACACGGCATAGGTCCGGCCGCCGAACGTGACCGTCGCGTTCGTGGCCGGCGCCGCGATTCCCGGGTACACGTGCGCGGGGTTGTCGGTCAGGGTGAACTCGCGTTCCCGGACCTGGCGACGGTTGTTGCCAACGAGCTTGATGACGACCCGCTCATCCTTCGCGAGCACGACAATCGCCGCGGCCGATCCACCCTTCGGCGTGTACGTGGCCGCTTCCCCCTGCACGGAAAACAGGAGGTCGATGCCAGCGCCGCCGAAATAGGTGGAGTGGATGGTCATTACGCTGCGGCAACGGACGCGTCCGCGCTGAGCGGCCGCCACAGGAGGGAATACAGAACCGCCCCCGTGCTGGCCGCGCCGTAGGTCGCCTTGATCGCGCCGGACGTGCCGCACTGCGCGATGATGCGGCTGGCCTGGGTAGGATTGAGGACGCCGTTGGCCGTCAGGATGTGCGCGGAGCCCGCGGCCGCCGGTACCGAGAGCAACGTGCCGACTGCGGCCGCGTTCCCATCGACCGTCGTGCCGAGGTCGTACGCGGCCAGGGCGTCGTTCACCACGCTCGTCTTGATCGTGGTTCCCTGCGACTGAACCACCGTCGTGACTCGGCCCCAGAGGGCGAGGATCTCGATGGCACCGGTGAAGGTGAAGATGTTTCCCGTGGTCAACGGCGAGGTGTGCTGCTTGCTGACAAAGCGCGCTTGCGAGGCAAGCGCCGCCCCGAGCTGCGTCTCGCAAATGTGGCGGAGGACTTCCGCCAGCGAGACGCCATTCGCAGGCACGGCCGCGGCCGGGAAGGCTGCCAGGCCCGTCGCCCCCATCAGCAGTTGATACAGATGCTCCAGCCGTTCCAGCGCCGAGCCATCGACGTTGCCGACGACCGAACTGGTATCAGCGCCGTTGTTGTTCGTGTTCTTGCCGATCAGGCGCTGCACGCTCTGAATGCCCATGATGGACTCCGGATTGAAAAAAGGTGATCGATCAGCGCTCTCGCCGGCGAGGCCGGCGAGAGGTCGGAGGTTTGCTCAGAAAAGTGCGGCGGCTTAGGTCGTGACGTTGCTCATCACGTCCCACATTTCCTCGTACTTGACCTTCTCGTGCACGTCGTGCCGCACGCGCTCGACGTCGCTGCGGTTCTCGACGCTGTAGTAAGACTCGACCAGCCCGCCAGGCTGCGAGCCGTCGGCCGCCCAGTGGAACGTGTGGCCCAGGCAGGGCTCGACGATCGACTGCGTTTCAGCGAGCCGGCCGACCGCGGCGTATTCGCTCGACCAGATATGGCCGGGGACTGCCGTCAGGCCCTCGTCGGCCGTGTTCGCGACCCCTTCGGCCACGATCACGTGATCCAGGTCGAACACCGCGGCCAGCATCTGCGCCGTGATGTCCTTCGCCTTGACCTTGTCGCCGGCGCCTGTCGCCGCGATCCGCTCGATGATCTGGTCGCAGAGCCGCAGGTTGCGGAAGACCGTCTTGTTGAAGACGATCGCGTTCGGCCAGAGGCCGGTGGCAGCGAAGATCCGGCGGACCGAGGCCTCCACGTCGTCGATCGGGACGGCATTGGCGTAATCGTCCCACTCGTCGGCGATGGCGGAGGGGGTGAAGTTGCCCGGGAAGAGCAGATCCTTCACGCGAACCTCGGCTTCGAGCAGCACCTGGTGCAGCACGAGGCGGGCCGTGTCGGCTTCGGCGTCGATGTAGTTCTGATACTTGCGCGCGTTGCGCTGATCGACGACCCCTTCCAGGCCGTACTCTTTCGTGGCGTAGCTGTCGTCGGTGAAGCTCCAATCGATGCGGTTGTACTCACCCTTCGCGCCACGTTTGACGTTGGCCCGCTTGAGGAGTTGCTCGATCGGAATCTTGCCGAACGTGTCGGCTGCCAGGTCCACATTCAGGATCGGCAGCAGGCGGTTGGCGATGAACTTTTGGCGATTGGCCTCCAGGTCGAATTCCATCATCGACCCGAGGTCGGGCCGCAGGGTGGTCAAGGCACTAGACGGTGCGGGCATGGTCTGACTTCTCCAGTCCCCACCGGAGCGATCAGACGGATGTAGGTAAAAACCAGGGGGCTTTGATGGCCATCGCCGCCCCCCGGCGCTCGGTGGGGCTCGTTAAACGACGGACCAAGTGCCGTTGTAGGGGCCGGCGACCCAGTCGCCGTTGCCGTCTGCCATCAGCGTCACGTGCTCGGCTTCGTCGTCGGCCGAAATGTAGGCGTTGTCCGCCTGCTTCGCGCCGTTGATGTAGATGCCGCCCGCCGCGCCGGAATCGACGCGCAGTTCCTGGGCGGCCATCACGCAGAAGTGGAACTTGTCGCCAGCGACCGCGTCCTGCGGCAGGGTCAGCGTCACGGCCGCGACTGCTCCCAGGTTCGTGTGGGTGCCGTTCCGCTGGTCGCGGGTCAACGTGGCATCGGCCGTGTGATGGGTGATCACGCCGGCATCCGGCACGTCGGACACATTCGTCCGCTTGACTTCAATGACCGAGCCGTTGCCGCTGGCCGCGTCGATGGCGAAGCCGATCTTGCGGGTGCTGGCCACGTCGTTCATCTTGCCGCTCGCGGCGGCATAGACGTCGGCGTATTGCGCGATCGCGCCGGCGGCGATCATCTTGTGCGTGCCCTGGGCATTCTTCGCGCGGACACTGACGTGCCGCACGACGTTGTCGAGAAACACGGCTTCATTGAGCGTGCCGAGATCGTCCTCGTTCGCCCCGGCGGCGACGAGGTAGCCGCTCGAAAGCCGGACGCGGCTGTACTGGGCAATGGCGGCGGTGCCATCCACCAGGTAGGTCTTGTTCGGGCCTTCCAACTGCTGGGACATGTGCGGAGTTCCTTGAGGAGTGGTTTGTCGGGATGGGACGCGGAGGTCATCGCGCGAAGCGCGGGGCTATTACTTGCGGCCGGCGAGCTTCGGGCCGTGGAGCTGGGTGTAGGCCGCGATGTAGGCCGAATGCAGCTCCGGCTCCTTGATCGCGAGTTCGCGTGCCGCCTTGGCCTTGGTCAGCTTGCGGTCGGTCATCAGCGACTGAAGCTGCTCGTCCCACTGGGCGATGGCATCGCCCGAGACGGCCTGGCTGGCACTTTCGCCCGCCGCTGCGGCAGGCACGGGGGAAGCGCCCGGCTTCCTGGCGGCGGGCGCCGGCGCGGGCGCCGCTGCCTTTGCCTTCAGCTCGGTGTTCTGGCGCGTGAGCTCCACCATCCAGGCCGTGGAGGCGGCGGCCATGGTGGCGCCGGCTTCGAGCTGCTGGACGAGGAAGTCATTGCTCGCGCCCGGGCAAGCCGCCTTGAGCTGCGCGAGGGAGGCCGATTGCACCGCGGGTACGGCCGGCGCGGCGACCGGAGCCGGCGCAGCCGCGGCCGCTGGCGCTGATGTCGGACTCGGCGCGGCGACAAGTGCCGGCGCAGCCGCGGCCGCTGGCGCTGATGTCGGACTCGGCGCGGCGACAAGTGCCGGGGCGGCCGGGCTGCTGGCCTGGGTGGCGTCGAGCGCGACGGCCGTCGCGGCGACAGCCTGCATCTGAGTAGCGTCCATTTTTGATTGACTCCGAAAAACTGCAGCAACCAGTTGCGTGTGGGTCTCTTCGAACGACTGCACGCCGTCGATCAGCTTCAGTTCCTTCGCCTTGGAGGCGATGTGAACCCGGCCGTCAGCCAGCTCGCGGACGCGATCGATAGAGAGACCGCGGCCGGTTGCGACGCCGCGGAGGAAAAACTCATTGCGCTCGGTGATTCGTTCCTGCACCATCGCGAGCAGTTCGGCGCTGATCTCGGTACCCGGAGCGCCTGCGCCCTTCATGGCGCCCGCGCGCACGACGTGCACCTTGACGCCTTGCATGGCTGCCTTCGCGGACAGGTCGTGGACCACGGCATATGTCCCGATCGAACCGACCAGGGCCGTGCCGTTGGCGAATACCTTCGTCGCCTGGCTGGCGATCCAGTAGGCGGCACTCGCCCCCAGGTCGTCGATGTAGGCGTAAACGGGTTTGCGTTTGGCGGCGGCGGCGACGTCGGCCGCGAGCAGCTCCGTGCCGTCCACCGTGCCGCCGGGGCTGTCGATGTGCAGGAGAATGCCCGACACTTTTGGATTCTCAGCCGCGGCCCGGATCCGGCGGCGGGCGATAACGGTGCTCGTGCCGTCGGCGGCACTGGGCACACTCTTCATCAGCGTGCCGGTGAGGAACAGGATCTCCACGTTCCCGACCATAAACGGTTGGGCTTGCTGCCGGGCGACTTCCTGGGCGTGGGCTGGGCCCGTCTGCAGGTGGACGTGCAGGTCGAGGCCAAGCATCGCCTGGTACGCGCACTGGAAGCGGTCGGGCTCCATCGCCCAATCGCCGAGCCATTGATCGAGGTGCGGAATGTTCATGCGGCGGTTTCCACCTTCGGAGCCGGCTTTTCCGTTTCCGGGGAAATCTGGACCGTCACGCCGTCGGGCATCGGCAGGCTGATGACGTCCCGCCAGGTGAGCTTGAGCTCGGGGTACTGCTTGTTGAGCGCGTCGGCCTTCAGATACGCCGCTTCGATCAGCTTGCCGTTGTCCTCGGCGATCTCCGGCACGAGCTCGTCCCAGTCGTCGCCGCGACGGGCTGCCTGCCGCCGGCGGCTCGTGCCGCTGGAGGCCGCTTCGAGCGTGTTCGCCTGGATGTCTTTAAGCGGCTCGATGTATTGCCAGGTCGGCGGGTTCCAGGTGTGGCCGAAGATCGCGTTGCCGTGCTTCTCGAACACGCTCTGCAAGCCGCGGTCTTCCGTCATCCACTGCCGCACTTTCCAGCGGTATACCGGCGAGTAGAACTGGTTGATGAGCAGGCGTTGCATCACCCGGAAGCGGATGCGGGCCTGCTCGATCGCCCCGCGCCAGCCGGAGAAGTTCGTGCGCGACGGGTCGAGGAGCAGCACGTGGACCGGCAAGTCCAAGTTGATGGCGATGATTGTCAGGATCATCAGCGAATGCTCGATGTAGCGCGGGCCGGGGATCGTAGGCGCAAACCCCGTCAGGCCCCAGCCCTCCTTCGCGCGGACGCGCATGCCCGGAGCCATGCCCTCCTGGGTGCGCGTGGTGCCGTCTTCGAGCGCCTCGGTGGTGCGCGCGCCGGTCTGCGCCTCGTTGCCGGTCCGGGCTGGCGGCGGGACGTTCATGCCGGCGAGCTGCTGCTCCAAGATCGCGAAACAGCTCTGCACCTGGGTCGCGACCAGGTTGGCGAATTGGATATCGTCGTGGTATTGGATGGGGAGGCCGACGGGCGCGAACGCCGTCACGCCGCGGCGTTGGGAGAACCGCTGCGGCCAATAGACGTGCAGCACCTGCTTTTCGCCGTCGTCGCCGCGGGCCTGGACCTCGATCACGTCTTTGAGCGTCTTCACTCGGCCGAGCGGATCGACGTCTTCGCGCGTGAAGAAGTAGCTCTTGCGGCGGGCGGTATCGCTGTCGAGGTTCACGCCGTGCAGGCACGTATTGCGGCGCATGCTGGCCGGGCGGCGGCAGCGATGGGCTTCCATCCACTGCAGCGATCCCTGCTCCAGCGGCAGGCAGAAGATGTCGCCATCGACGGGGACCGTGCGGGCAGCGAGCACTTCCATCTGATAGAAGGTTTTCTCACCTTCATAATCGCAGGCTTCCGGATCCTCGGACCATTCGTACCAACGATCTTTGAGAGCCTGATCGGCTCCCTTGTCCTTGGTGCCGACGTTCAACGTGAAGCCGTCTTGCACCAGGTTGGCCGCGAGCCGATTGACCCCCTGGCCGACAACCATGTTGTTGCGGTCGAAGTGGCGAGCCCGCTCGATCGCGCGGAAGAATTGCGTTTCGTTGGCGTAGTGGTAATCCGCACCACTCCCCTGAGCCTGGACACCCTTGGGCGTGGGGTAATAGCGACCCGTCCCGCCAATGTCATAATCGGAGCGGTACTCGTTTAAGGCCTCGCGGAATTCCGCGTGGACCTGCATCGCTTCGTTTTCGCGGCGGCGTGGCAAAGTTACTCCCGGAATCCCGTAAAGTCGGCGTGAATGACGGCGCTGCCTCCGCTGGCGGCAGCCAACTCAGCGGCGAGCCAGCGGCGGGCGTCTTCGAGTTGCTGCTGGAGCAGTTCGGGCATGAGCTCTACTTCGTTGCCGCCGCGGCCGCCGGCTGCCGATCGTTTGACGATTCGGCCCGGGGAGAGCAGAGAACGGCAGGCGGTCGCGAAGGCTTTGGCCTTCGCGACCGACGCGTCCTCCTCGTAAGAGGCGTTGTCGGCATAGGCGGCGAGCACCTCGGCCAAGGTGCTAGTGCTGCTGATTGAGCTCACACAAGAACTATGGCCGGTTCTCGCCGCGCGGCGGCTATTTCCCGGCCGACCCGGACCCTCGGGCGGACCGGGTTGACCGGGATTTTGGAAGAAAATCGCGCGGCAAGCCGTGCTGGATGCGATCGACGTGGCGAAATGACCAGCATCTACTTTTTCCGCTTCGCCTTCTTTCGCGCCGCTCTGTCGGCGGCGACTTTGGCGTCTACTTTTTCCTTCGGGACAGTGACCAGTTTGCGACTGAGCGCGTCGAATGCGTCGAATCCAGGGGGCTTCTTTGCCACGCTTGAAACTCCATTAAGTGAGGACCTGGCTGCACTGGTCGGTAGTCGCCCGCTGCGAACCTTCTTGTGTCGGCCTCAGCCGACTTCCATCGCGGCGCGGATGCGATGGAGCATGAACCACGCCGAGGGCTGTCGCACGGCGATGGCGCGGGCAAGCTCGTGGCTGCTGATTCCGTTTTTGCAGTTGGCAACCGACCAGACCGCGACAAACCACTTGTCGAGTCGGAGCGGAGAATCCTCAAAAATAGTGCCGACCTTCGCGCTGATTTGCTTACGGCAGTCCTTGCAGCGAAACAGCCGGCGCGTCTTGACTTCGCCGATCCGATCCGAGCCGCAGGCCGGGCAGACGATCTTGCCCGCCGGCCATGTGATCGACCGCATGTAGCGGTCGCAAATATCAGGATCGGCGAAGTACCGCACGGCTTGCATGAGCGTGCGGGGCATTTCGTCAGGCGTGATTTGGTCGCACATTGCAGAGCCTCAAAGCCGCCCGCGCCACTGACCATTACTGGGCCGGTTGCGAAGCCGGCGTGGCGCGGGCAAGGTACGCACTTAGCCAGGGAAGCGGTAACTGTTTTTGCCAGCGGCCTCTTCCGCTCAATGCCAAAGCGTCAGTTTTCATGATCGATCTCCGCTTCAAGCATAGCGGCTTGCTGATCCAGATCAGCGGCCTTTGAAACAACCCCCGGCCCTCACAGTGAGGGACCGGGACTGGCGGCGAGGCAAAGCTACTCTCCTAGATTCACGTCGGCCGCTATCGATCCGTCAGCGCGGAATGACTGAATGCTTTTCCGGCCGCATCCGTGATCACCCACTTGGCAGTGCCCACCTTCACCAGCAGCGATGATCGCGTCAATCATTCGCAAGCCGTCACGGCTCGTAAATCGCGTTGAAACGCGACAGAACTCCTCATGCGTGATGTCGTCGCGAACCGCAACACCCCCTTCTGTTGGGCACCACGCGAGCATCGCCCCAAAGCGCTGGACTGCTGGCTCCTGCTGTACCAGTAACTCAAACATCTCAAATTCTCCCCGAGGCGTCCGGCCTCAACTGTGACACAAAATCCCCGGCCGCACGTTGCGGCCGGTGAGCCATGTGTATCATTATACCAATATTCGTCGGTGCGTCAAGCGTATTGGAACAAAACCGGAAAGATTTCTGGAAATCGTCAAAAACACAGTATTTCGTGCGTGAAATGGAAGTCGTCGGCGTTCAGTTCAATGCGGCAGGTTTGGGGGCACGGGGGCACTGGCCCGCGACCTGGGGTTGCCGAACGGCTGCCTTCGAGCTGCTCCGAGATCTCCGTCGGAAGATTCCACAGGCTGAGCCCGCCGCTGCAGGGGATGGGCTCGGGTAGCGGCACCACGTCGGCGAGGAGCCAGCACCACTCGCCAAACGCCCAAGGATTGCCGACGAGTTCGCCGGGCAGGTCGGCGAGGCGCACGCAGTCGGCGATGCGGGCGACGGCGACGATGTGGCTAAACATGCGGGCCGGCTCCGCGACGGGCGGCTCGACTCCCAGGCCGCGGATGATCGCCCGCGACTCGCGGAGGTACTTTTGCGTGGGGCACTTGCCGGTGTGGATGGCGAGGTGTCCCCGAAAACTGGTCGGCCAGGAGCGGTTCTCGATCCGCTTGTGGCCGGCGGCGATCGCCCAGGCCCAGGGCTGCTTGATCGTCAGGGCCTTGCGAACGGCGACCGCCGGCGCGGATACTGGGGGCATGGGTGACATCCTTTGTCCGAAATGCAAGCGGCCGGTGGAATCGAGCGGGATCGTCACGGTGGACGGCCAGACGCTATCCGTTTACCAGTGCGATCATTGCACGCGGCCTTTCCTCTTCGATGGCGAATCCTTCGAGGGCGCCTTAACCTTCGCGCTTACCCCCGATGGCTCCATGCTCGATCCCGAGTCGCTCGAGTTTTTGACGTTCGGCTGAACCGCCAACCACTCCTGCGCCCAGTCGCGGGCTACTTTGGCGTGCTGATTCGTGGCCGGCGTGTCGCCTCGGGCGATCGAGAGAAAGAACCGCTCGATTGGCCGGCTAGCGTTGCCGACCAGGCCGTGAACTC
>Ga0163152_10001578_pt1 | contig 35580 bp, 31 predicted proteins | sample OliLakLV19MP8IB2_FD_148635 | JGI IMG/M metagenome (GOLD analysis project Ga0163152, IMG submission 148635) | Freshwater microbial mat bacterial communities from Lake Vanda, McMurdo Dry Valleys, Antarctica - Oligotrophic Lake LV.19.MP8.IB-2 | ecosystem: Environmental > Aquatic > Freshwater >...
GTCACAAACTCCATCCGCCGCACTGGGCTGATGATCTCGTCGCTAGGCGTATCACTAGTCATACGACTAGGCGTGACGCCCTCGCGCCGTTCTCACAAGACGGCCTTCGGCGTGGGAATACAAAGATCCTCGGTTGCCTCACGTTTAACGAGGACCGATTCCCAGTCGTTTGGACCGAAAATTCGATCAAGCGCAGGCCGATGTTCTGGCAGAATACGTCCAGACCGACTGATTTGACGCAAGACACTCAAGCCAGACGGAAACAGATACCAAAGATCGACTGCCTTCGTGGCGGCCAGCAGTTCAAGAGTGCTCCAGCTCACCTGACTGCCAAAGGGGTCAAGAAAGACTACGGCACGCGTTCGCGTCCAATCGGTCGCGCGGACAACGCTCGCGACCATTTCATTCGCGTCTCCGACATGAATCTCGCACCGCTTGTCTGCGTGGCTGGATGCAAGCGCTTGGAGCGCCTTCGCTTTCTCCGCGTCCTGTTCGGCAAATACATAACGATGAAAAGGCGGCTCGACTTCTAATGCGCGGCGTACCGAACCAGGAATGAACGCGTCCATCTCTGCGCCATCAATTAGCGGAAGGCTAATTTCAGCCGTTTCAATCTCACCAGTTCCTGCAAACGCATCGACGTAGAGACGCTCGAATGGCGAGGCAGCACTTGGTTTATTCTTCAGTGCCGTGTTGAAAGCCCGCAGGTACGCGGCGAGCTTTTGGAGCTTGGTGTCAGTATGGGTGCTCCCGAACTTCTGCTCGACCATCCCCGCACCTCCAGAACATAAAAGGAACATACTCAACCGGAGGAGTCAATACCCACCTTGCCAATCTTTGCCAACCGCCCCATTCTCCCCTCATGGCCACCCGCAACATCAACCTCACCGACGCGCTCGACCGCTTCGTCGCCGAGCAGGTCGAGTCCGGGCAGTTTCAGAACGCCAGCGAAGTCGTCCGCGCCGGCCTGCGCCTGCTCCATGACGAGGAGCAGCGCCGCGCCCGCAAACTCGAATTGCTGCGCCAAGCTGTGCAAGAGGGCTGGGACTCGTTCGATCGCGGCGAAGGCATCGTCGTCCAAGACATCGACGCCTTCTTCGCCGAAATTGACGAAGAGATCGAAGCTGAGATCGTCGCCGAGGAAGCCGCCGCAAAGGGCACGGCCGCCGAATGAGGCGGCTCGTCATCGAGCCGCCCGCCCGCACTGAGATCAAGAAAATTCGCGCCTATTCGCGCCGCGTTTTCGGAGAAGGCGCGCAGCATAAATACGGCGCACTGATGCAACGCGCGTTCGACATGCTTTGCAACGATCCGGCACGACCTAACGTCCAGCAGCGCGAAGACCTGCCACGCGCGCCGTTCCTCTTCCACCTCCGCCACGCCCGAACACGCGGCGCGGCGCCAAAGCAAGCCCGCCACATCATCGTCTTCACCTACGACGACGCCACACTCACCATCCTCCGCGTGCTCCACGATTCAATGGACGTCGAGCAACGCGTGAGCGACGAGGATCAACCCAACGAATGAAGCGCGATCTTCCCCCTCGCGGGGCGAGGTGAGAGCGCACGCACCTCTATCCCCCACTCCACACCGCAAAAACCCAAGCCCACCAACACTTCACCCAAAATCTATCCTACACCCGCGCAGCGGGGTTACACTGCACGCGTCGTTTCGTTCGAGGGCCAGTCGGATCCAACTGTTCAGCCGATGCGAGACGATGTGATTGAGCGTGATGCGCTGATGTCTCCGGCAGACCATCGCCGGACGGCGAGATCGATGCCTCGCAAACCAATGCTTGGTATTCGTCCCTCGTATCGCAAAAGGCGCAGAAGCCCGCGGACAACGGCGGGAGCGCACCGGCATTTTGCGTGAACAGCGCAGAATCTGCACGCCGGCGGGGAGCGATCCAGGAGAGTGAAAAACCTCTCTGTGAGGTCCCGCCGCTCAAACAATCACGGGGACGCGGCCTCTTGCGTCTGAACAGCGCCGAACCAACGGCGCATTTCTCTGGCGCGGCAGCCCGCGTCCCCTTGGCCCTCTTTTTGTTGGCGTATGCGCCCGCGCGCGTGTGCTTGACCTTCGCATGCGCCGCACTCACCTAATCGTCATGATGCTCGGCCTTGCTCCCAAGCCCATAACGAAAACGCCGCCGGCGCGGCGCTGGCGCAATTACTATCGCGTCTATCACGTGCTCGATCTCTATCGCCTCGGCACGATCTTCCCCGGCATCCACGCCGGCCCCGACGCCTTCCCGAGCAAGGAGATCGCCGAAGAAAACGCCGCGCAATTCCTCGCCGCCATCAACCCGCCCGGGCGCTACTTCATGGATTTCGCCGGCGCGTTCCCCGAAGGCGGCGCTTCGAACTAAACGGCGCCAAATGGCCACGAGTTGAAACGGAAGCGCAACACCACTGTTACAACGCGGCGCTAAACCGGCCCCACTTCGGAGGGACCGATGAAACGCCAAGCCTATTTGATCACATTGCTGCTCGCGCTGACGCCATTTCTGCCCGCAATCAACGCCGCCGCGACCGCCTGACCGGTTCCGCTCCCGCGCGAACACGCTTAAGTGTCGCGTCGGAGATTCTGGATGGGCCCGCTTCAGCGGATCGCGCGCGAAATTAGATTCTTGGACGGCCTCGCGCGGACCTTATGGAACGTGCGGAAGATCGATCCGGACTCCGATTTCCTGGTCTGCGACGATTTCGAAGAAGCGGTCGATAAATTCGCCGATCACACCGCGATCGTGTTCGAAGGCGAGCGCTACACCTATCGTCAGCTCGACGCGCTGGCGAACCGCTTCGCGGCCTGGGCCGATGCCCACGCGTTGCGCGCGGGAGACACGGTTGCGATTCTTCTGCCAAATCGCGCCGAATATGTCCCCGCCTGGATGGGCCTTGCTAAACTCGGCATCGCCTCGGCGCTGATCAACAACAATCTCACCGGCGCCGCTTTGGCGCACTGTCTTTCAATCTCGAACGCCACTCACGTCATCACCGACAATGAAGGCCTGGCCGCCGCAGAAACCATCCGCGCGGGTCTGCCGCGGCCGTTGAAATACTGGGTCATCGATCCCGCATTTGACGTCGCGCCCGATCGCCAAGCACTCGATCTGAAAGAACCGAAAATCGCGCCAGAGCGCCCCGCCAAAGCTCGCCGCACTGGCCAGAAAGCCCGCGACGTCGCGCTCTACATTTACACGTCCGGCACAACCGGCATGCCAAAAGCCGCAAAAATCACGCACATGCGCGCGCAGCTCTACATGCGCAGCTTCGCCGGCGCGACCAAGGCCAATGCCGAAGACAAAATCTACTGCGTGCTACCGCTGTACCACGCCACCGGTGGCCTCTGCGGCATCGGCTCCGCTTTGCTAAACGGCGGCACCGCCGTGCTCCGCCGAAAATTTTCGGCCACGCACTTCTGGAGCGACGTCGTCGAAAACGACTGCACGATGTTCGTCTATATCGGCGAACTCTGCCGCTACCTCGTGAACCAAGATCCCGGCCCAAACGATCGCGCACACAAGCTTAGGCTCGCTTTCGGAAACGGTCTCCGCCCTGAAGTCTGGGACGAATTCCAAGCGCGCTTCAACGTCCCGCGCATCATGGAATTTTACGGCTCGACCGAGGGCAACGTTTCGATGTTCAATTTCGATGGCGAGCCAGGCGCTATCGGCCGTGTGCCGCCCTATCTGCAACGCAGTTTCGCTGTACGTTTGGTGAAGTTCGATATCGAAGCAGAAATGCCGGTGCGCGGCGAAGACGGTCTCTGCATTTTGTGCGAGCCCGGCGAACCCGGCGAAGCTGTCGGTTTGATCAAGGACGACGCCCGGCACAACTACACCGGCTACGCCGACAAAGCCGCGTCCGAGCGCAAGATTTTGCGCGATGTGCTTGAAAAGGGCGACGCATGGTTTCGCACCGGCGATCTGATGCGTCAGGACAAGGACGGCTATTTCTATTTCGTCGATCGCATCGGCGACACCTTCCGCTGGAAGGGCGAAAATGTTTCTACAACTGAAGTCGCCGAAGTCATCTCCCGCTATCCCGGCGTCGATGAGGCCAATGTCTACGGCGTAAAGATAGATCGCATCGACGGCCGCGCCGGCATGGCCGCAATCACGCCGGGCGAAGAGTTCAAGATTGAAGGTCTGCGCGACTACCTGGTGCGCGAACTACCAAGTTATGCGAGGCCCATCTTCATTCGCATGACACCGGCGATCGAGACCACGGGCACGTTCAAGTTTCGCAAGATCGATCTGGTCCGCGATGGCTTTGATCCCGCAAAGATCGAGCAAGCGCTCTATTTCGACGAACCGGACTTGAATCGCTACGCGCCGTTGACGTCCGAACTCTACGCGCGAATTCAAGGCGGGGCATTCAAACTCTAACGTTCGAAGATCGCGGCGAAGTCATCACCAATGCGCTCGAGTCTCGCAGGACGGCCATAGGCGCTCTCGAGCGCGGCCGGCGTCAGCGCTTCGATGGCCGGGCCTTCCGCGATAACCCGACCAGATTTCATCAGCACGACACGATGAGCCGTGCCCGCGGCGAATGCGATGTCATGCGTCGAGAAGACGGCGCCACCACCTGCAGCTGCATGCGACTGCAAAACCTCAGCAACACCAAGCGCCTGCGCGGGATCCAAACCAGCAATGGGCTCATCAAGCAGCAGCAAAGGCGCGTGTTGCGCGAGCGCGCGCGCGAGATGAGCGCGGGCTTTCTCACCGCCGGAAAGTTCGTCCATGCCGCGATGCTGAAGTGAGCCAAGCGAGCAAGCTTCGATGGCGGCATCAACGGCGGCCTGATCACGCAATGCGAGACGATCCGGCGCGGCGCCATGGGCGAAGCGTCCTAATGCGACCAGCGCTGCAACTTTGACCGGCCAAATTGATTGCGGCCGTTGTGGCAAGTAGGCGGCGCGAAGTGCGCGATCTCGTGCAGAAAGCGTCCGCGGATCGGCATCGCCGAGTGCAATCACTCCTTTCGCTCCGATAAGACCGAGGGCCGCACGCATAAGCGAGGTTTTTCCCGCGCCGTTCGGACCAAGGATCGCGACAATCTCGCCAGCATTCACGGTCAGTGAAACGCTATCGAGCGCGCGCGTAGCGCCGAGATCTACGCTGACCGACCGGAGGGACAGCAACGAGTTCATGCATCGCCTCCCCGCGACGCGAGGCGCGCTGCGATGAGTGCGAATACGGGGCCACCAATGAGCGCGGCGGCGACGCCGAGCTTCAGTTCGGTGTCCGTTGGCAAAAGGCGCACGACAATGTCCGCGCATACCAGCAAAGCGCCGCCAGCGAATGCGCTTGGCAACAGCAAGCGCGCGGGATCGTGCCCGGCGAGAGCGCGAACCAGATGGGGCGCTGCGATGCCGACGAAGCCAATGATGCCTGCGACTGCGGTTGCGCCGCCTGTGCACGCGGCGGCGCCGAGGACGACGAGTGCGCGTGTCGATGAAAGGTTCGCGCCGACAGCAGCGGCCGATTCTTCGCCGAGCGTGAGCGCTTGCAGGCCGCGCGCGGCGGCGAAGATGAGCGCGGCGCCGATGGCCAGGAGAGTGGCCGCAAGCGCGACATGCTGCATTGAGCGGCCTTCGACGGAGCCGAGAGTCCAGTTCACGAGATCGGAGAGCGCGCCGGGATTTGGCGCCAGATTAAGTGCGAGCGCAATGAGACCGCCGGCGAAGCTAGAAAGACCGACACCAATGAGTACAAGGCTTGCGGGGCCGCGCGAGGCCCAGCCGAGTGTGGTGACAATGATGGCGGCGCCCAGCGCAAAGAGCACGGCCATCAAAGGTGCGAATGTCGCAAAGCCAAACGCGAATGCGATGACAGCGCCGAGTGCGGCGAAGCCCGAGAGACCGAGAACACCGGAATCCGCGAGTGGATTGCGGAGCAAGCCTTGCAACGCAGCGCCGGAAAGACCGAGCGCGGCGCCAGCGAGCCAGGCGCTGAGCGCGCGGGGCAAGCGGATGTCGAAAACGATGGTGCGGGTGGCTTCGTCGTTTGCGAACGGATTTTCGAGCGCGACGGGGCCGAGCCATAGCGCGGCGAAGACTGCCACGAGGCTGAGCGCGGCCAATGCCAGCGTGGTGCGGAGCGAAGCGCTCATGGCGCAGACAGCGCGCGTGCGATGATTTCGGCTGCATCGACAGCGTACCATGCTTCGCAAGCGATGGTGGCCGGCGGCAACGCTACAGTGCGTGTTCGCGAAAGAGCGCGCTGCAGCGCCGGGTGTTGCGATGGCGACCAGGCGTTGACGCGATCGCGGCTACTGCCGAAGAAGCCAAGCGCGATCAGCGCGGGCGGCGTTTGCACCAACTCCTCGAGCGGCAGCACGGCCCAACTCTCTTCGGTACGGACGTTGCGCCCGCCTGCTGCCGTGATGACGGCATCCATCATCGTACCGCGACCGGCGATGGCGCCGCCGCCGGAAAGATACATGACAGGCGCGCTATCTCCCGATGAAGCAAGATGCACGAGGCGTGTGTCGAGATCACGTGCGAGAGCTTCGCCGCGTTCTGGGTGGCCCAGTGTTTGCGCAGCAGCGATCAGATTGGCGCGCGCCTCGCGGAAAGATGGCGTGCCGCCAACTTGCAGCACCTGCACGTTGAAGCGGCCGTAAACTTGCTCCGCGTCCCATGGTCCGCCCCAGTTGCGGATGACGAGATCGGGACGAAGCGCGAGCACTTCCTCCAGCGTGCCGCGGGTTTGGCGGATGCCACGCGCGCGTTCGCGAAAGTAAGAGTCATCACGTTGAGAACCACGCGAGAGCGCTACGATTTGCTCGCGATCAGCCAGCGCCAGCACGAACTGATCGGCGCAATAGTCGAGGCTAACGATACGGCGCGGCTCTGCGTGCGCGGCTGACGCACAGGCGAACGCAAACGCTGCAATGAGCCACCGCACGATCCGACCTCCACGGCCGCATCCCGGGCCAAAGGTAATTCACGCCGGCAGGTCTTCTGGCTTGCGGGTCGATGCGCGCTGGCCCCTTCCCGGATCGCTCCAGTGGTGATCGCCAACGAACTCGCCGCGTACAGCTGCGGGAGCAGCCGCGGATTTAAACCGCGTTCCCTTGTCCGGTGCTGCGATGTGTAGGGGGTTTGAAGTGACGCAGCAACTCATGGACCGCCGGCGTCTCGCCAGCGGTGTGCCAATGCTCCGCTACGGTGCCAATTGAACGACCGCGCCGGCGAGACGCCGGCGGTCCAAGAACGTCAGAGTATTTCCTTCACACGTTCCTTCGGCCGCGCGAGCAGTGTGCCTTTGCTGGTGACGACGAACGGCCGCTCGACCAGCACCGGATGCGCGACCATGGCGTCGAGCAGTTTTGCGTCGGTGATCTTGGGATCAAGCAAACCCAGCTCCTCGGCTTCCGCGGCCTTGGTACGCAGCGCTTGGCGTGCGGTGACGCCGGCAGCAGCGAAGAGTTCTTTGAGTTGCCTTTTGGTCCAGCCGGTTTTCACATACTCGACGATCTCAGCCTTGTAGCCGGCGGCTTCGATCATTTCGAGCACTTGGCGCGAGGTGGAGCATTTCGGGTTGTGATAGATGGTGGCTTTCTTCGCCATCAGTAATCTTCCTCGTCGCTTTCATCCATTGGGAAGAACGAGAAGTTGTCATCGATATCGAGAGGCGCCGCGACCTGCTCGACTTCCTCGAACATGATGCGCGGCTGGAGATCGCTCCAATCGCCCGGCGGCGGCTTTAGATCTTCGTCCTCGAACAGCAATTCGGAGCAAAGCGCTTCAGCATCGCCTTGCGTATCCGCTTCGATGTAGCGGGTGGTGTAAAAGCCAACGACCTCGACGTTGTTATCGAGGATCACCGGGAAATCTTCGCCGCAGGCAAAGAGACGAAACCAGGGCATGTCAGCTCTCGTAAAACGGGATACCTTCATCGTCGAAGAAGGTGAACCCTTTGTTTGGACCGCTCGGACTGTCGACCGGCACGATGTCCTCAAAGAAAAGGCGCGCGCGCTCGCGACCGACAACTCCCGGACCAAGGCTTAGGTCAGGATCGCGGCGGAGCATCGCCACGACCGCCGCTTCGGCGGCGTCCTCATCCCGCGCTTCAACGCAACGGTTTGCGTAGAAGCTCCAGCTGCGTGACTTACCTTCAAGCGTGAGAGGAAAGCCCTGGCCGCGAACCAAGCACTTGAACCATGGCATCTTAGCTCCACTCTTCAGCTATGATGCGGCCGACTTCTGCGTGCGCAGCCTCGCGGGAAGCGAGATCGACAACGCTATCGCTGAGATAGACCACGGCGATGATGGGTGCTGCGTTTGGTGGCCAGAGGATGGCGACATCGTTGGTGGCGTTGTGCTCTGAGTCAGACGTGCCGGTTTTGTCAGCGGCGCGCCAGTTGGCGGAGATGCCGCCGCGAATGCGATCTAGACCGGTGGGAGAGGCTTCCATCCAGCCGATCACCTTCTCGCGATCGGCCGCGACGAGCACCTCGTCGGTCAGCAAAAAGCGATGCAACGTGCGGGCCATTGCATATGGCGTTGAGGTATCGCGCGGATCGTTGGGAAGATTTTCGTTGAGCGCAGTTTCGGTGCGATCGAGCCGCGTGATGCCGTCGCCATTGGCGCGCAGGAATGCAGTGAGGCCTTCTGGACCCGTCATTCCGCTCAGCAAAATATTGGCGGCGGCGTTGTCGCTGAACATTACGGTGGCGGCGCAAAGGTCTTCGACGGTCATCCAGCCGCGCGCGAGGTTTTCCTGCGTGCGCGGCGAATTGGGGACCATGTCGCGCTGGCCGTAGCGGACTTGCGCGTCGAGTTGCGGACCACCATTGCGGGCGTTGGCGAGCACCGCCGCTGCAAGCACCCATTTGAACGAGGAGCACATGGCGAAGCGCTCTTGGATGCGGCGCCCGAGCCAATCACCGGTGCCCGAATTCCAAGCCGCGACACCGACCCGGCCGCCAATGCGCTGCTCGATGGCGGCGAAGCGCGGATCGTTGGGCGGCGGCGTGTAAGCAACGGACGGCGCAAGCGGCGCGCACGCGCCGAGGGCCACGGCGCCCAACAACGTATCGCGGCGCGTGAGCATCAGTCCTTCGCGCGCTCGACGTAGGAGCCGTCTTCGGTGGAGATAACGACGCGCGTGCCGGGGCCGATGTGGGGCGGCACCATCGTCTTCACGCCAATGTCGAGCATGGCGGGCTTGTAAGATGACGACGCGGTTTGGCCCTTCACGACCGGCTCGGTGGTGTCAATGGTCGCGGTGATGCGCGGCGGCAGTTCGATCGAGAGCGCCTGACCTTCGTACATGGTGAGATCGACAACCATTTCCGGTTGCAGGTAAGCGACAGCATCACCAACCATGTCCTTGGAGAGATGGACTTGCTCGTAGCTCGTCGGGTTCATGAAGACGAGGCCAGCATCGCCGTCATCGAACAGAAACGTGTGCTTGACCTGCTCGACGAACGCCTTCTCCAAACCTTCGGTGGTCTTGTGCACGGCGGTGGTCTTCACGCCGTCGATGATGCGACGCATGATAATGGTGGTTGTCGGCGTGCCCTTGCCTGGACGAAAGGTTTCGTGGCTCATCACGACATAGAGCTTGCCGTCCGCGTGCTCGAGCACGTTGCCTTTGCGGACGTCGCTGGCGATGACTTTGACCACGTAAACCTCACTTGCCGCCGGGCTACCGGCGGTCCTGAAATACCCGAAAGGACCGGAATTGGAGGCTTCTCTAGCCATATTTGAGCGATTGGCAAAGCGCCGCGCTGCCTCAAGCCAGCCGCCGCCTGCTCGGCTGAACGCCCCTCACCCCCCGACCCCCTCTCCGCAAGGGAGAGGGGGAGTATGAGTCCGTGGTGGGACAAAGATCGCCACCGCGACCGGCGGCCATTTCTAGAGACGCGGGCGGCGATCCAGCGGGCCGTGCGGGAATGGTTCTGGGTGCAGGGTTTCACCGAAGCCGATCCCAATATGCTGACGATTTCGCCCGGTGCAGAGACGCATATCGATGCGTTTGAGGTGGGTGAGCGCTATCTGCACACGAGCCCCGAATTCGCGATGAAGAAGCTGCTCGCGGCGGGTGAGCGGAAACTCTTCTTTCTCGGCAAGACCTGGCGGCGCGGCGAGAGCGGGCCGTTGCATGCGCCTGAATTCACGATGATCGAATGGTATCGCGCCAATGCGCCGTACGAAGAGATCATGGACGATTGCGTCGAGATTGTACGCGTGGCGGCGCGGGCGGCGGGCTCGGCGATGCTGAACTGGCGCGAGCGGAGCTGCGATCCGTTCACCGCGGCGGAACGGATTAGTGTGCGCGATGCGTTCGCGCAGCTTTGTCCAGTGCCAATGCCGGCGGGCGGCGATGCGTTCTCGGCGGCGCTTGTGCAGCACGTGGAGCCGCAGCTTGGCGACGGCGCGATGACGTTGCTGAAGGAATACCCGATCTCGGAAGCGGCGCTGGCGCGGCGGGCGCCGCATGACGCAAGTGTGGCGGAGCGGTTTGAGCTTTATGCGTGCGGGGTTGAGCTGGCGAACGGGTTTGGCGAGCTCACTGATCCGGTGGAGCAGCGCGCACGGCTTGTGGCGGCGATGGATGAGAAGGCTAAGCGCTACGGCAAGCGCTGGCCAATCGATGAGGACTTTTTGGCGGCTTTGGCGCACATGCCATCATCGAGCGGCGTCGCGATGGGGTTTGATCGCGTGGTGATGCTGGCGACCGGCGCTCGGCATATCAACGACGTGCTGTGGACGCCCGCGAACTAAGTTGGCTTCACGCCGCGATGTATCGCGACAATGCCGAGCGTCAAGTTCTCGAAGGTCACACTCTCGAACCCAATTGCCTCTAGCTCGCGAACGAACTCACGTTGGCGAGGAAAATCATGAACGCCGCGCAAAAGATAATTGTAAGCGCTCGCGTCGCCGCCGGTGGCGATACGTGCAATCAGCGGCAAACACCAATCCATGTAAAGCAAATATGCGCGGTGCAAGGGATCAAACGGAATGCGCGCGGCCTCCAGGCAATAGAAGGCGCCGCCCGGCTTCAAAACGCGCATCGCCTCGGTTATCACGCGCGACCGGTCACAAATCTTCATGCCAAATGAGATGGAGTAGATGTCGACACTGGCGTCCGGCAGATCGAGCGCGTGCGCGTCGAGCGTTCGGAAATCCACACGATCGGCGCCGGCGAGCTTCCTGCGCGCCTGCGCCAACATCTGCGCGGAGATGTCCGTGACGAGAATACGTTGCGGACCACCGCCTTTACGCAGCAGGCGGACTGGAATGTCCCCGGTGCCGGACGCGACATCGAGTGCGAGCATGCCCTGCTCGCGCGCCATGAGCGTGGCGATGCGGTTCTTCCAGAGCCGGTGCGCAAAGACGCTGAACACGTCACAGAGGTGATCGTAGCGGCCGGCGATGCGGCCAAAGACGTCGTCCGATCTCGGATCGAAATGCGCAGCGTTGGCGTCCATACCTTAGCTGTGGCGAAGGCCGCTTGCGGCGTCTAGGCAGAGTTGATGATCCGCGACGTTACGGCCCCCGACTATGCCGCTATTCGGCAGGTCGTCCGGCACGCTTTCGGGCAGGACGATGAGGCAGACCTCGTCGAGCGGCTCCGCGCTGATGACGATGCAATGGTGGAGCTGGTCGCAGCGAGCGATATCGCGATCCAAGGGCACATTTTCTATTGGCGATAGTGCGCGACGGCGAAACGCTTCGCGCGGCAGCTCTAGCGCCCGTTTCGGTGCTGCCCGCATTTCAGAAGCGCGGCCTCGGCGGCGCACTAATTCGCGCCGGGAACGCGCGCTGCGTCGAATTGGGCTGCGTTGCGATCATTGTGCTGGGGCACGCGGAGTATTATCCACGCTTCGGTTTCTCGCCGGCATTAGCGGAATCGCTGCAAGCTCCCTTCTCCGGGCCACACTTCATGGCGCTGGAGATCGAGCCGGGCGCGCTCGCAGGCGGCGGGACAGTGCAATACTCGAAGGCGTTTGGGATTTGAGATGAGTGCGAAGGCGAAGACTGATCCGCTGGCGGAGGTAGCCAGCCGCTACGCCGTCGCGATCACGCCGGCGATGGACGCGCTCATCGATCCGACCAATCCGGATGATCCGATTGCGGCGCAGTTTCGGCCTGATGCGCGCGAGCTTGAGATTGCCCCAGATGAGCTAAGCGATCCGATCGGCGATGATGCGCACACGCCGGTGAAGGGCGTGGTGCATCGCTATGCGGACCGCTGCCTGCTGAAGTTGGTGCACGTGTGCCCGGTTTATTGCCGCTTCTGCTTCCGGCGCGAGATGGTCGGGCCGGATGGCGATGGCACGCTGACGGGGGCAGCGCTTGAGGCGGCGCTAGCGTACATCGGGAGCCAGCCCAAGATTTGGGAAGTCATTCTCACCGGCGGCGATCCTTTCTTACTTTCGGCGCGGCGGGTGCGTGAGATCACTGAACGCTTGGCGGCGATTGCGCACGTGAAGATCATTCGCTGGCACACGCGTATTCCAGCCGTAGATCCATTGCGGGTGACACCGGATTTGGTCGAGGCGCTGCGTGTTGAAGGCGCGACGACGTACGTAGTGCTGCACACAAACCATGCGCGCGAGCTGACTGAGCAGGCGCAAGCAGCAATCGCGCGGATCATCGATAGCGGCGTGCCGATGCTGTCGCAGACAGTGCTGCTGCGCGGGGTGAACGATGACGTCGATACGCTTGAGGCGTTGATGCGCGCTTTAGTCGAGGCGCGGGTGAAGCCGTATTATCTGCATCACCTCGATAAGGCCCAGGGCACATCGCACTTCCGCTGCTCGATCGAGCGCGGACAGGAACTCGCGCAAGCATTGCACGAGCGTGCGTCCGGTTTGGCGCAGCCAACTTATGTGCTGGATATTCCCGGCGGCCATGGCAAGGCGCCGCTGGCGTCACAAGGGGTGCGCAAAACTGATGACGGCTACGACGTGCGCGACCGAGACGGCGTATGGCGGCCGTATCAGGATTGATCAGCGCGCGTGGCCAAAGGCTTCCTTGGCCGGCTCGCCGAGGGTTACGAACAACGCTGCGATGATCAGCACAGCCGCCATCGCGAACGGCGCGCCTGTGCCGAGTTGATCGAACAATGCCCCTGCCCCTAGCGGGCCAGCGACGCGGCCGAGCGCCGAGGCCGATTGAGATAGCCCCATCACTTCGCCGCGCTCGTTTTCATTGGCTTGCGCCGCAATGAGCGAATTTAACGCGGGGGTGGCAAGGCCAATGCCAATGACAAGCGCCGTAAGCGAAGCCGCCATAGTTGGGGCTTCGTGCGAGACGGCGAGGCCCGCAAAGCCAGCAGCGAAGAGCGCGAGGCCGATAAGCAGCGTCACGCGTTCGCCGAGAACGCGCGCCGCCCTACCCGCGCCGCCGCCCTGCAACACCACAGCGCCAGCGCCGAGCGCGGCGAGTGTCCACCCGACTTCGCGCGGCCCCCATTGCAGCTCGGCGTCAGCCCAGAGACCGAACGTGGTTTCCATCAGGGCCTGCGCGGCGATGGCGAGGAATGTGACGATGACAAAGCGCAGCAATGAGGGACGGGAGGTCAGCAATGCGAGTCGGCTCTGGCGCTGTTGGCCGCGCTGGGTGCGGGCTTCGGGCGTGAGGCTCTCGCGAAAAAACACGAGCGCCGCCAAAGCAGCAAGCGCCGCGAGCGCCGCGGACGCGTAGCAAACCGTGACGAAGCTTTCGCGTGTTGGTTCTTGACCGATGAGGAAAGCGCCAAAAGCAGGTCCAGCGATGAAGCCGAAGCCCACAGCGGCGCCAAGGAGGCCCATGTTGCGCGCGCGGGTTTTATCGTCGGCCAGATCGGCGGCGGCTGCGAAGGCTGCGCCGATATTGCCGGCCATCAGGCCGCCGAACAGCCGCGCCGCGCCAAGATCATAAACCGTGTTGGCGTGCGCGATCCAAAAGTAGGAAACGACGCCGCCGATGAGCCCGGCGATCAAGATGGGCTTGCGGCCGATGCGATCGCTGAGCCTGCCCCAGAGCGGCGAAGAGATGAGCTGACCAAATGAATAGGCGCCCATCGCAATCGTCGTCGCGGTTGGCGTCGCGCCAAGGTCGAGCGAGAGGAACGGGAAGATCGGCAAGAAAATGCCGAAGCCGGTCATGCCGATGAGCACGACGCCAGCAAGAGCGAGGATCGAACTGGTGCGCGAATCCATAGGACGAGGGGAGTAAGGCAATGGGGCAGTAGGGCAATGGGGTGAGAGCGCGGCCTACTGCCCTACTCTCTTATCGCCTAAGCCCTTGCTTCAAACGGCGGCGCGGATCGGCGCGGGCGCGGATGGATTGAGATATGGGCGCAGGTCAGTCCAGGGAATGGTGACCTCAATGCCGCCATCGGCGTGCGAGCCGCCGAAGGAGAGCGGCGGAAACATCAACACGAGGCCCTGCTCGGTGATCAGCCAAAGATGCGGCTTAGTCGCCGTCTCATAGACATCGCGGCGCGGCGGGAAATTGGCGTAGTCTGGAAACTCGCGGGCAATGCGCGCCACAGCGCGGTCGGTGATGAAGTCCTGCCAGCCAGAAGCCGAGCGGAAGACATCAGCTTCGGTGAGCAAGCGGCCGCCATCGCTCATCACAACGGTGACGGCCTTCACGGTGTTGGTTGCGTTGGCGGCGGCGATTGAATCGGCGCTGATGATGAATTTGACCGAAATCAGCTCCTGGCCAGCGTAAGCGATCGTGTAGTTCACGTTCTCGTTGGTCGCATCGCCAAGCTGGAATTGCGGCTGCTGGGCGACGAGTTCGTTGAAGCGGCGGATCTCCGCGGTCTGCGGGCCATCGATGCGCGGGAAGCGGATGTTGCGTTCGACCGCGACGGGGGCCGAGCCGCCCATGGCCGAGGCGACCTCTGCTGTCACCGGCGTCGCATCGACCAGCTCCATGCGCTGGAAGGTGTAGCCGCCGACCTCCTGCACCGCGGTCTGCGCGTCTTGGGCGCGCGCGCGGAACGCGGCTTCGAGACAGCGCTGCTGGGTCTGATCGGGCTGCGCTTCGGCATCGAGGATGCCGCACGTCACGCGCGCGGCTTCGCGCCAGCGGTTTTGATTTTGAATAAGGAGCGTCGTGCCAGCGTCGGAGATCGCGGCGGATTCGGCGACGAGTGTTTGGCGGACCTGACTATCGAGTTCGGCGAGCGATGTATTTTCACACACGCGTTGGGCGAATTCGCCGCCGTCTTCGCCGCAGACATCTAAAGCAGCAGCAACGCGCTCAGCGGAGCTAAGCTCAGTCTTGGCGCCGCTCGCGTTTTCGGTGCACGCGGCGAGCGTGGCGAGGGCGAAAGCCGCGCCGACAATGCTCAAAGTGTGCGCCGACATAAGTCCCACGACCCTTCCGTCGCCCCCGCCAAATTGTGTGCCACAAACCACCGTGCTCGTCACGGCCCATCGCGTGAATGACGCATGACTTCTCCGCCGCACGCGCCTAGATGAACCTCATGCCCGTTACGGCGCGTTACCGGCCCAACCCTCTGTTCGTGAAACTCGGACAGGAATTTGCCGATCCAGTGGCGCCCGCGCGATTTCCACAGCACGTATTGCGCTGGCGGAACCAACGCTGGGCCGAGCGCGTGGGCCTTGGCAGCTTGAGCGCTGCGGAATGGGAGGCGCACTTTGCCCGCTTCGAGCCGCTGCCGGACAATATGAGCCCGCCGCTGGCGATGCGGTACCACGGCCATCAGTTCCGAACCTACAATCCTGACATTGGCGACGGACGCGGGTTTTTGTTTGCGCAACTGCGAGATGGCGACGATCGCCTGCTCGATCTCGCCACCAAAGGTTCGGGGCAAACGCCCTATTCACGCTTCGGTGATGGACGGCTCACGCTGAAAGGCGGCGTGCGCGAAGTGCTGGCGGCGCAGATGCTGGAGGCGCTTGGCGTTTATACGTCGAAGCCGTTTTCGTTGTTCGAGACCGGCGAACAGCTGCAACGCGGCGATGAGCCCTCGCCTACTCGGTCCTCGGTGCTGGTGCGGCTCTCGCATAGCCACATCCGGTTTGGGACCTTTCAGCGGCTGGCTTTCTTCGAACGGCCGGACCTGATCCATCACCTGGTCGAGCATTGTTGCGCAGCGTATTATCCGCACCTGCTCAATCTCGAAGGCGAAGCGCGTGTCGCGGCGCTCTTTGGCGACGTGGTGGAAGCGAACGCGCGTCTCGCCGGAAGCTGGATGGCGGCGGGCTTCGTGCATGGGGTGCTCAACACCGACAATCTCAATGTTGCTGGCGAGAGCTTCGACTATGGGCCTTGGCGCTTTGTGCCGGTCAGTGATCCGAGTTTTACGGCGGCCTACTTTGATGAGAGCGGACTCTATGCGTTTGGGCGCCAGCCTGAGGCAGTTTCATGGGCGCTGGCGCAGCTTGGCGGCGCGCTAAGTCTTGTGTGCCCAGCCACTTTGTTGGAGGCGGCTCTGCAGCGCTTTGGGCCAGCATATCAAGTTGGCCTGCGCGACGGCGTGTTCGCGCGGCTCAATCTCGTTCAGGGCGCGATCGAAGCGGACATGCAATTCTTGTCGGAGCTGTTCGCATGGATGACGGAAAGCCGCGCCGGATGGGATCGGTTTTTCTTCGATTGGTATGGCGGCGAAGCCAGCGCGGCGCGCGCGGCGGCAAGTCCGCAAGCGGCGCTCTATGATGGCGCTGCGTTTGCGCCAATCCGGAAGGGTCTTGAAGCACACACTGGTAGCAGCGCTGCCGCGTTCTTGCGCCACGCCTACTTCGAACGCGACACGCCTGTGACACTCGTTATCGACGAGGTCGAAAAAGTGTGGGCGCCGATCGCTGAGCGCGATGACTGGTCTCTGTACGAGGCCAAGCTGTGCGATATTGCGGCCCTGCGTGAAGCGCTCGGGCCAACGTAGCGCTCAAGTGCGCGGCACGAAGCCTTCTTTGTGCATCAGACGCGCGACATCCATCGAGGCGCGCACTTGCGTCACATCGTTGTTGCGATCGTTCTCGCTGAGCTGATCCCAACCGACGATCTTATCGTGCGCCATAAGATCGTTGTTACGGGCTTCACCGGCCGCTGTCGGGCGCCAACCGGACATCAGCCGCTCGGCCATCCAGCGATCGTGCTCGCGCTTCGCCATCTTCTCAATGATATCGGGCGGCACGGCGATGGCGTGCTCGCCCTTCTCGCCCTTGTCCTTGTTGGCGGGGCGGTAACCAGCATCCCAAACTTTGACCATCGCCGCATCGGCTACGGCGCGATTGGCGGAGCGGTAGGTTTCCAGCACGTCGCTCCAATCCTTCATCGCTGATTGCAACTCGCGCATGCTCATCGCGTCGCGTTGACCGATGCCCTTATTGTAGTGCTCGTGCGCGATGGCTGCGCCTTGATCGAGCGCGCCATCGATGACGCGCGTGCGCGTTGAGTTCACTTGATGCGCGCCGAAGGCGAGCAAGTACGCGTCAAGCTCTACAGTCTCGTCGCCCTGGGCATATTGCTGTGAGAACTCGGATTGGCTGGTCTCGCGCATATAGATCGGCACAGGCCAGCGCTGGCCGTTATTGCAAACGCGCTTCAGGGCGATCGCCAAATGGATGTTGCCGGGATCGGAGCCGGTGGAGACGATAATTGCCGTCGGCTTGCCGCGCGTCTGCTCAACGCTTTCCAAAATTTCGGCGCCGACTGAAGCCATGTCCCAGTCGAATTGCTGGAACGCAACGTCGGCGACCCAGGCGTTCGGATTGGCGAACGCCTCGCGATGACGGGCTTTGAAACCGGCTTCGGCTATATCCGGCGACGGCGTCAGCACGGTGAGACGCGGCGCTTCGAAGTGCGCCGACCACATGCTCATCAGCACGCGCTCAGCCACCGCCTCGGCCGCGAGGTCAAAGCCGAAGAAGACAATGTGCAGGCGTGGCTGGCCAAGTTCCTGCGCGAGCGAGAGCAAAGTTTGGCTCTCCTTCTGCACCAGAGCGCGGGCCGCCATTTCTTCCAGCGAAAACGGCTTCGGATCGATGGCCGAGCCTTGCGGCTTCTTCTTGCGCATCTGCGCCGAGCGCATTTCGCGCGCTTCTTTCAGCAGCATCGGCGAACGGGTCGAGACGTGCACGCCAATCGGCGGCTTGCGGCGGGCATCGCCAACGAGACGGCGCACGGCCGCTTCAATCTGGAGGTTCGCAGTATCGTCTGGCTCGTAGGCAATCACGTGCGCGGCGTGATGCGCGCGCGCCGTGCGCAAAGTTTCGACGTGCGTGGCGTTGCCTTCAAGAACGATGACGCCTTTACGGCGAAGACCGAGGGCGGTTTCCGTAGGCAGTTCATCCGCAATCAGAATGACGGAATCTTTGCGCTTGCGGCAATCCTGCGCGAGCGACAGCGCAGCCACGCTATCGCCGGCGATCACGACATGACGCGCGGCGCCCAGATTGAAGATGCGCGCGAGCGAGCGGCCAAGTTGACCGGAGAAGGCAAACAACAAACCCACAACCGGCGCCGCCAACGCCGCATAGCGCACCACTTCGCGCATCGGCTCGTTGGCGTTGAAATACTCGTCCCACATGCTGACGGCGCTGAAGGTGCGGTAAACCGCCTCCGACAGCGGCTCAGCGCGCCACAGCCACAGACCACCCACAAACCAGACAGCAATCAGAATGATCAGCACGCCCCAGCGAAAGGCGCCGGCTTGCGTGTGCGAAAGCGCTGTGAGGCTGGCCGCGGCCCGCGACCAGCTATTGGCGTATTTCTGCGCCATGAAACCGCGTCTCCCCGTCTGCCTCGCGCCCCAGGCGCACAATGGGCCGGGTGCGGCTGGGGTGTCCAGCCTCCGCGCCCGCAAACAGGTTGCGGTGTGGCCGCGATTTCCCTAGCTCTCCGCTTGGTGGGCTCCGTAGCTCAGCTGGATAGAGCGGGTCCGTCCTAAGGACACGGTCGGGAGTTCGAATCTCTCCGGGGCCGCCACTGCCATTCGCCCGCTTCACAAGGCGCTACCCGATCTGGCGATGGGCCGTTGTGAGCGTAGAGGTTCAGATCGTCGTCGTAGCCGACGGGATCAGTTTGCGGGAAACGATCCATCCCGGGATCGTAGATACGCGTCGGCGCGCAAGATGGGTGTGTGTCACCCTTTCATCCTCGTACCCGACGGGATCAGTTTGCAGGAAACGATCCATCCCGGGATCGTAGATACGCGTCGGCGCGCAAGATGGGTGTGTGTCACCCTTTCATGGGCTTAACTGGCGAACAGCGAGCAGTCCATAACGAGTGGAGAGAGGAATATTGGATGGCTAGAGCAAGAGCGGAGCAACAGAGGCGTAGAGAAAGATGAATTGGGCTCTTCTACAGCGGCTGGACGAAGCGTTCTCTCAGTATCCCTCGCTCTGCGCCGGGCCAGCTCCTGACACCGCTGTGCACGAGATTGATCAATACGCCGGTTTCAGCGTTCCGGACGACTATCGTTTGTTCGTGAAGCGTTACGGTGGCGCGCTTGTGGGCCCTTATGCGATCTATGGCTGGGGTCGCGGGCACGCAATGGGAGACAATGAGACGTCGGTTGTTGAGGTAACCGAGCGGTTCCGCTCGCGGCACTGGCCGGGTACCGAGAACGCTCTGGTTGTCTCCATCGATCATACCGGCAATCCGATCGTGATGGATCGCCTCGGTCACGTCAGCTGTATTGATCACACTTCGAGCGAGGTCCGGGACCTGGCCCTCTCTTTCGAGAATTTTCTGACGCAATTGGCCGCCAAGCTGCGATAGATCCCTTCAGCTGTGTTGCGGCACCGATGCCGAGTGTTGCTTGCGACGGTCGACATCGCCGACGGCCATCCGCGTTTCGTGGTGTTCCGCTCCGACATGCTGGGGCAAGTGATCCGCCGCGACGAGAAGGATCAGAACGTCACCACCGGCGATCCGCACGAAGTGTGGCTGCGCTATAACGGCCGGCAGATGGGCTATGTCGGCAACAATGGCAACGCCAATGTCGATTACGCGAGTTCGATCGCGCAGAAGCAGGCGGGCGTCGCGCCGGGCTCGTTCGCCGACTTCGATCTCGAAAGGGTGACACACATTCTTGATCCAGCGATCGGTCACTTCCTGCAAATTGACGAAAGAGGCGGAGCCCACCTTTTTCTTTAGAACGCTGCGCTGAGGCCGACGCGGTAGGATCGCGGTGAGCCGGGCATGATGTTGGTCGCGCTGTGCGCGTTGATGAAATATTCTTCGTCGAGAACATTCTCGACGTTGAGCTGGACGCGCAAATTGTCGTTGATGTTCCAGTACGCTGCCGCATCGACGCGGGTGTAGTCCTCAAGGACGACGTTGCTTGCGGGAGTCGCCAGATTTTCCACCGTAGCGAAGCGCTCCCCGACATAGATGACGCCCAAACCCGCACCGAGTGATGCTGTGAAGTCGTAGCGATTCCAGAGTGAGAACGATTGCTCCGGCGTTTGCGCAAGACGCGCGCCCGCACGAATGGCCGCCGATTGGTTGGTGAGAATTTCACTGTCCTGATAGGCGTAGCCGCCAACGACGTGCCAATTGTCGGTGATGTCGCCGCTCAGGCCAATTTCATAACCCTGCACTTCTTGACCATCGACGAGGATGAGCTGCGCAGCGTTCAGCGGGTCGGTGATGGCGACGTTCGTGCGCTGCAGCTGATAGATTGCGCCAGTCAAAGATAGCGCCGGCAAGATGTCCCACTTCGCGCCCAGCTCGAGATTTTCCCACTCTTCCGGATCGAGCGCGGCGTTGGTTGCGCTCAAGGAAGCCAGCTGCTCGCCAGCGCGCGGAACGAACGTTTGCGAGTAGCTCGCGTAAATCGATGCGTTCTCGACCGGCTTGAAGATAAGCCCCACGCGCGGCGACCACAGATTGTCCTCGGCGCCGAACTGCGCGCCGTTGCGGTTGTTGGTCAGCTCGGACTCGAAGCGATCGTAGCGAACACCGATCACGGCCTGCCAGTGCGGCGATAGCTCGATCTGATCTTGCAGGAAGGCCGCATATTGCGTGGCCGTGCCGTGATTGTCGGCATCGGTGGCGCTCTGCCTGAATTCGATCGGGCCCGTATAGCGCGGATTGCTCACCGGCACTGTGATCGACGTGGCAGTTGGCGAGATCGCAGTGAAGTAGCCGGTCGAGCGGAGGTTGTCCGTGATCTGCCGGCCGAATTCCACGCCAGCCAGGATCGTGTGCTCGATCGAGCCGGTCGATATGTCGAACGTCAAATCCGTCTGGTTGAAAAAGGAATTGCGGTCAGTGGCCTGATTGTACGCCTCGATGGCGACGTTTGCGCCGCCGCCCGAAGTCGCGCCTGCAAAGACATTTTGATAGAACTTATCGTAGATGCCCCAGAGCGTGTGGTTGGTGATGCGCGCGCTGCCGTTGAACTCATGCTCAAAGTGCAGATTGAGCGCGTTCACTGTCGTGGTCGTCGGACTGCGGGCTGGGTCGCCAAAAAACGTGCTCGGATCGACATTCAGCGGCCGGCCGTTGAAGCTTGAAACACCACGATCGGCGACGAATTCATAATCGTAGTATTCGTAGCCCACCCGCAGCAACGTCGATGGATCGATCTGCAACAAGAATGTCGGATTGACGCCGTTGCGCTGGTAGGTCACGTCGTCGCGATAGCTTTCGGAATCCTCATAAACGCCGGTGACGCGAAATGACGCCATCTCATCAATGGCCATGCCGAAATCACCGGTGACGCGCCCGCCGCCTTCGCCCGAAAATTGCGCGGTCAGCGCATGAACGTCTTGGCCGTTGGCTTGACGCGTCACGCGATTGAGAATGCCGCCGCCACCGCCGCGACCGAAGATCATGCCATTGGAGCCACGCAGAACATCGACGCGCTCGACGTTGTAGAGATCGCGATAATATTGAACGTCGTCGCGCACGCCATCGACGAACATATCAGCCGTCGAGGCGTTGCCGCGGAAGATCGGCGTGTCGCGATTGCCCTCGCCTTGCGCGAAAGAAACGCCAGGCACGTAGCGCACTGTGTCGGCGAGGTTCTGTGCGGCGCGATCGCGGATCTCCGCTTCGGTGACGACCGTGACCGACTGGGGCACATCGATGAGCGGCGTGTCGGTCCTGGTGGCGCTCGAGGTTTCCGTCGCGCGGTAGCTGCGCGGGCCGATCACGGTGATCGTGTCGGCGGTGGAGGTTTGGGCTGCTGCGCCGCCGGTGAACCCAGCGCCGATAGCCGCGACCGCGCAGGCAAAACGGAGCGCGCGGCCCGTGTTCCGACTGATTCTCATATGCATCCCCACCGTGTTGGCGGGTCTGTAACGCCTTTGAGAAGCGTTCTCAACTGGTTTTGCGCAACTTGCCCGGCGTTTGGGCGTTGGCCGTTGGAGCTAACCCAGGAGCCGCTCATGACCGATATCAAAGACATCAAAAAGGACGCCGAAGTGATTGGCGCGGACGGCGTACACGTCGGCACCGTCGATCACGTTTCCCACGATAGGATCAAGCTTACGAAAAAGAACTCTAGCGACGGTCACCATCACTACGTCGATAGCGGGCTTATCGCTTCGATCGAAAATGGTGTGGTGCGCCTATCAGCTACCGGCGCGAACGCGATTACGCTGGAGCAACGCTGAGTTTAGCGACTGATCGGGGCTGAGAGGTTCTCAGCTCCGATCGCGATGCTCAGTCCAGATCACAACTTTGATAATAGCATTCATCGCCGTCGTTGAACTGACCGTAATAGTCGGCATTGCGCGCTGAGAGCTCGTCGGTGACGTTGATGTCGTCGTCGAGGTTATCGGCGCCGTCCCAACCATACATGTCCGCAAACGGATTGCCGAACAGTGGGAATGACGTGGCGCGCAGGCCGGCTTCATAGCGGCCACGCCACGTAAATTGCTGCGATGTTGAGCCGTCGGCGAAAAACTCGATGGCTTTGCCGGGGCGCGTGATTTGAATTTCGCGGCCGTCGCTCAGCGTGATGACGACGCTGCCCTCAGCGAGAATGGCGAACATGCGTCCATCCATTACAAGGAAATCAACGATGGTGCCGCGAACGCCAATGGTGGCGACCGGCGTTTGAATCGAATAGCTGCGCGGATCTTGCCGGCCAGAGATAAATCGCAACGCGCCGTTCGTCAGCGAGACAGCGACATCGCCAGTCGAGCGGCTCGGATCATAGACGTAGCGATCGAGCCGGATTTCAGAACGCGGGCCAACGCTCAGCGTCGTTTGATCGGCGAACAGCAATTGCGCGACACTGTTGGCGCCAGTGCGCACAGTTTCGTTTTCGAACACCGCCGCGCCGGCAGTCAGCGTTCGCTGCTGCTGCGCCAATGTGCCAGTGACTTGGTTGCGCACGCCAGCGGCGACGCCAATGCGAGACGCGGTTTGCGCTTGCGCGTCCACCGCGAGCACCATTGCGAAAAGGCAGGCGCTGAATGCCAAAATTGATGCGCGCATCGTTAACCCACCCTGGCCCGCTAGGGGCGTTCGTTGTCCAAGTTATCGGCAGAATGCGGCAATTGGCAATGATTTCGCAGCGTCTTCGCTCTCGGCGGGCGACGAGTGCTCAAAAGTTGCACCACGAGGCGAACTCGCTCTCCAAAGAGAGTTGACCGCTTGAACAAGGTTACAACGCTCCTACTATCGCCGCGCCTCTGAAGCGGTGGGAACTTGCGATGGGAACTCGGGGAACATTAACCGGCTTTTGCCGCGCCCTGCTGCTTGCAGCCAGCGTCAGCGTAATTTCGATCTCGTCTGTTTTTGCACAGGATCTCGGAACGCTCAGCGATCGAATCTTGGACAATCCGCAGGATGCGGAACTCAACTTTGAGTATGCCCGCTTAGCTGAACAACAAGGCCATTTGCGCTTGGCGCTCGCCGCCTATGAGCGGGTGATGATCAACGATCCCTCGAACGAGGCGGCGCGTCGCGGCTACGAACGCATCCGGCGCTTGATCGAGCCGCCGTTCACCACGCTCAACACCGAGATTGGCGTGCGCTGGGATTCCAACGCGCTCAACTCCGATCTGAATGAGCAAGACGCGTACAGCTATTTCGCGCGTGGCACGTTGATCGACGAGCGCAATTTGGGCGGCCGCCATTGGCGCTCGATTGTTAATCTCGAGGCCGAGACCACACCGGACATCAGCGAACTCGATCGTCTCTATCTCGGCGCCCAAACTGGGCCGCTTGTTTACGTTGCGCCGCACGTTGCAGCGATCCCGACGATCGGCATCGGCGTCGCAACTTTGGACGGCGATCACTATTTCAATGACTACAATGTCGGGTTGACGGTTGAGGGCAAAAGCAGCGGCATTTCGTATTGGACACGGCTGCGCGGCGGTTATCGCCAATACAGCGACGACTCGATCGCAGACGAAGGGCCGTATGCAGAATTGATCGGCGGCGTTTCGATCCCGCGCATCCTGAGCGATAGCGATACGCTGGTTGTCATTCCGTGGGTGCGCTGGAGCGACGTTGAGGGCACGACCTTCACGTTCCTGGGCGATCTTTCGCCGGGCCAGTTCATCGAGTACGGCGCCGAGGCGACCTACAATTATCAGGTCAACGAGAAGCTCATTCTCTCGGCAGGCGCCACGGCGCGTCAGCGCGATTACAATGAGACATTCGTTTTCAGCGAAGAGCGCGAAGACTTCTTCTTTGCGCCGGAAACGGCTGTGACGGTGCAAAACTTCGCGCCATGTGAATGCGCCGTGCGCCTCAGCTATCAGTATCGCGACAACGACTCCAACGACCCGTTCTCCGAATTTAACGGCGACCGCATCCAGCTTTCGCTGCGGACCCGGTTCTAGGCGCTACTTCTCTTCGAGATCATAGACGCCGTCCCAGTCGCTAGGCTGGGCGGCAGATAGCGTTGCAATCCGCTTTGCATAAATCTCATAGAGGTTCGCGAACGGCGGAAGATTGCGCTGGCGCAGGTTCGTGAGCGCGTTGCTCGCCTCCTCCCATCGCCCCGCTCTGTAGGCCGCAAGAAATCCATCATGCGCGACGCGCACTTCTGCGGCGGCGTCGCCTGATAGAACGTGCGTGGCCAATGTGAAAATCCGCGTCGGTGCAGCGCGGCCTTTCAGACGCACGAGATCGATATCGACGAATTCCAAGCTAGGGACACGCCGTACGGTTTCTTCGCTCGCCACCAAAGTCAGACCATAGAACTTGGTCAGACTTTCCAAGCGTGAGGTGATGTTCACGTTGTCGCCGATGGCGGAGTAATCGTAACGCTGGTGCGAGCCGAGATTGCCGACGCAGCATTCGCCGGAATTGAGACCGATACCGATCGCCACATCCTTGAACGCCGCGCCGCGCGCTTGCGCTTCCGCGCGCCACTGCGCGTTGAGATCGCGCATGCGCGCTGCAATCATCGCGGCCGCTTCACTGGCGCGGCGCGCGTGATCGGGATCATCCAATGGCGCGTTCCAGAACGCCATGATGGCGTCGCCCATGTATTTATCGACGGTGCCACCTTGGTCGATGATGATGTCTGTGAGCGGCGTCAGCAGGCTGTTGATGAAGGAGGTCAATTGCTCGGCCGTCATGCCTTCGGAAATGCCGGTGAAGTTACGAACATCGCAGAAAAGCAAAGTCAGATCGCGGACCTCGCCGCCGAGCGCCAGGCGGTCTGGATGTGCGACCAGCTGCTTGACCACGTCCGGCGCCACATATTGATTGAAGGCGCGGCGTATCTGCGCGCGCTGACGTTCCGTGCGCTGATAGAGAAACACTGACGAAGCCGTTGCAAAGAGAAACGCGGCTGCGGCCGGGAAAATCGGATCGAACAAATAGCCGCCCGTTTGAAACGCCAACATGCTGATCACAAACGGCGCGATGACGACCCCGCCGCCAACCAACGCGCCAAGGCCAGCTGACAGACGCGGCGCAGCCAAAGCAATCAGCAAAATAGAAGCGAGCGCGGCGAGAAGCTCGATTGCGGGCGCGATCTCGGGGCGGGTTAGAAAACGCCCGGCCAGCATTTGCTCGATCACCTGCTCATGCACTTCGACGCCCGGCACAGAAGCATCAAGCGGCGTCGCCCGAAGATCCATCAAGCCCGGCGCCGTGGCGCCGACGAGAATAATCTTTCCGGCGACATCGCTTGCGTCGAACGCGCCTTCAACGACGCGCCATGCTGGAATGTAGCTCTCGCGATCGCCGTGCCGGAAGTGAATGGATACGGAGCTCTGCGGATCGGTGGGAAAGAGACGATCACCCAGCCGCACGCCGATTACGCCCGGACGCTCACCGCCGAAGCTTTGCACCACGTACGTGGATTGCTGTTCGGAAACGCGCAGCGCCTCAAGCGCCAGCGACGGCACGACTGTTAGATCGTGAACCGCAAGCAGCGGCACGCGGCGGATCACCTGATCGCGATCGGGGATCCAGTTGATGAAGCCAAGCCCCTGCGCCGCATCGGTCAGCGCCGGAAGATTGTCGGAAAAGCCTGAGTAGCGCGACAGGCTAGCCGACGGATCGGGACCTCGTGTGGCCATGCCCGCCTTTAACGGAAACATCTCTGTCGTCGGCTCAGATTGCATCGCCGCAGCGAGCACAACCGGATTGCGTGCGATCGCTTCGGCGAACTCGCCATCGTGCGTGGGCCAACCGGCAATGACGTTGCGGATGCGCGCGCTGCGTTCAGGCGGCATCCACGCCAGCATTTGCTCGGGCGATGTGCGATCCGGTTCGGCGAACAGGACATCAAACACAATAGCGCGCGCGCCCCGTGCGCCGAGATTGTCCGTCAGCCGCGCGAGCACCGGGCGCGGCCACGGCCACTGACCCAAGCGCGCAAGCGATTCCTCATCGATTGCGACGATGCGAACTGGATCACCGGCAACCGGCGGCGCCGGCGAGAGCCGCTGATACGTATCGAACACGATCGAACGCATCGACGTGAGCACGCCAGGATTGGCGATGAACACAGCCGTCGTAACGACGGCAAAAAACAGCGCGAGCAGCGAATAGCCACGCTGTTGCAGGCTTTTGGCGCCCGCCCGCAGCAACGATCCGCTTGTAGTGTTCGCCAACCCCGCCTCCGCCTGTTCCCGGCGAAGTTTCATACACGCGATCGCGCGAGATGACAGTGGTTCGCTTCACGGCCTCCAGAGCGCCGCTGTCTTGGCGCTCTGGAGGCCGCCGTGCTTAGCCGCCGCCGACGATGAAGTCGCTCTGGGTGATGATGTTCGTGCCAGAACCGTTGACGCCCATCAGCGTGATGATGTCGGCGCCATCGATCGTTACTTGGGTATCGGCGCCAAGGTCCACGATGCTGACACGCGACGCGAAGTTCGACGCGGTGATGCCATAGGCGGTGAGATCAAGCATATCTTGGCCGCCGGTTGGGTTGGCGTCGAAGCCGGTGATGGTGTCGTGACCGCCGCCAGCCGTGAACAGGAACACGTCGTCGTTAGCGCCGCCGTTCAAGAAGTCGTTGCCTGCGCCGCCGAAGAGGCGATCATTTCCAGAACCGCCGTTCAGCGTATCGAGGCCGTTTCCGCCCGTCAGCGTGTCGTTGCCGCTGCCGCCATCCAAAGTCGCGCCGAAATTGCCGCCGATGATAGTGTTGTCGGAGCTGTTGCCGACGCCCGTAAAGGCGCCGGAGAACGCCGAGGTAAGGTTCTCGACGTTTGCGCTGAGCGTGAACGAAGCGCCGGTGGCGTACACGATGTCGGTGCCGCCGCCTGCGCTTTCGACCACGGTATCACCCGCGCCGACGAAATATGTGTCGTTGCCGGCGCCGCCGGTGAATCGGTTGGCTGCCGCGTCGCCAACAAAAGTATCCGCGCCGCTGCCGCCAACGACGTTCTCAACACCGCTGATGAAGCCGAACCCGGAGGCGATACCGGCTTGCAGGTCCACCAACAAATCAGTCGTCGCGCCGACATAGGTCAGCGTGTCGACGCCATCGCCGAGTTCAGCATTGATCGTCTCAACATTCACGACACTGCTTGACCCAAACGCCGTGATGACAGCGCCGTTGAACACAACGTTGAGCGCGTTGGCGCCTGTGGTGCCGAAGATGCGCAGCGTGTCCGCGTCCGCGCCGCCATCGACGACGTCATTGCCCTCGCCGATCGTGTAGATGATCGTATCGGAGCCCGCGCCGCCATTGATGGCGTCGTTGCCATTGCCGCCGATGAGCGTGTCGTTACCGGAATTGCCGCTCAGCACATTGGCAGAGCTGTTGCCGGTGATCGTGTCGTTGCCGAACCCGCCGGTGACATTCTCGATCGAGATCAAAGTGTCTTCCACGGCAGCCAAGGCCGAACCCCGCCGCGCCGTGCCGTCGAGCAGGCTGACGAAGATGTCGGCCCCTTCGGAAGCAAACGTGGCCGTGTCGATACCGCCGCCGCCGTTCAGCGTGTCGTTGCCGAGGCCGCCGTCGAGCGCGTCGTTGCCGTTGCCGCCCGCGAGGATGTTCGCGAGGGTGTCGCCAGAGAGCACATCATCGCCGTTACCGCCGGTAACGTTCTCGATACCGCCGATAGAAGCAAAGCCCGACGCGCTGCCCGCCGCGAGCGCGACAGTCACGGCCACAGCCGTGCCCGCATAAGTCAGCGTATCGGCGCCGCCGCCCATATCTGCGGTGACGATCTCGATGCCGGTGAGCGTGGCGTTCTCGACCTTGGTGAGTGAGAGACCGTCGAACACCACATTGAGCGTATCGTTCGCAACACCGCCTGACAGGCTGAGCGTATCGGTATCGACGCCGCCATCGATCGCATCTGCGCCATCGCCGATTGTATAGAGGAACGTGTCGTTGCCAGCATCGCCGCGCAAGGTATCGGCCGCGCCGGCGCCGCGAAGGATATCGTTGCCGTCGCCTCCAGCGAGAATGTTGACGGAGCTGTTGCCGGTGAGGACGTCATCGCCGGCGCCGCCGGTGAGGTTTTCGAGTTGGATCAGCGTGTCTTCGATCCCCGCCGCGGCCGAACCCCGGCGTGCGTTGCCGGCCGTGAGATCGACAAACATCGCGTCGGTTTCATCGGCATAGCTTGCGGTGTCGTTGCCGCTGCCGCCGTTCAGCGTGTCGTTGCCAGCGCCGCCGTTGAGCGTGTCGTTGCCTCCGTAACCGGACAGCACATCGTTGCCGTCGAGGCCTCTGAGCTCGTTGTTGACGCCGTCATTGCCGTAAATCGTGTCGTCCAGTGTCGAGCCGCCGATGTTCTCAACGTTGGTGATGACGCCTGTACCGCCAAAGCCATCATTGTTGATGCGATTGTTGCGGAGATCGATGTTGACGCCTTGTGTCGCGAAGATGAGCTGCGCCAAGCCGTCGCCGTTATTGTCGACCTGCAGACGCCCCTGTGTGTCGCCAGTAAATTGCAGGATGGTGTCAACGCCCGCCCCGCCATCGAGCACCGCAGTGGCGCCGGTGAGCTGAAACGTGTCGCCGCCGCCGTTGGCCTGCACGGTGTCACCGGTTGATGCGAGGATGAGATTGTCGCCATCGTTGCCTATGAACGTATCGGCGTAGGCTGTGCCATCGCCGATGCCTTCGACTGACGTCATGGTTTCGGCGTTGCCAAAGCCGTCATTGCTGATGGTTTGGGTGATCAAATTGGCGACAACACCTTGCGTCGCCGTGAGACTGTAGAAGCTGACGCGATCCGTGCCGTCGCCCCCATCGAACGTGTCAACGCCCGAGCCGCCGTTCATGTAATCGTCGCCATCGCCGCCGCGCAGCGTGTCGTTGCCGCTCGGACCAGCGTAACTGGAGGGGCCGTCGCGCAATTGGTCATCGCCGGCGCCGCCGTCGAGGATGTCATCGCCGCCATAGCCGTAGATGAGGTCTATGCCGTCGAGGCCCTGCAGGATGTTGGCGTTGTCGTTGCCCTGGATAAAATCATCCCGCAGCGAACCATCAACGTTCTCGATGTTGAAGATCTGACCGAAATTGCCAAAGCCATCATCGAAGATCGCGTTCGACCGCAGGCTGACCTGAATGCCACTGGTGGCGAACACGACATCCGCCAAGCCATCGCCATTGCCATCGGCTTGCAACATGCCGTTGACGTCGCCAACGAACTGGATCGTGTCCGTGCCTGCGCCGCCATCGAGCAACAACGCCGCACTATCGACCTGAATGATGTCGTTGCCGCCGTTGGTGAGCACAGTATCGCCAAGGCCAGCGTACATGAAGTTGTCGTTGTCATCGCCGGTAAATTGATCGGCGAACTGCGTCCCGGCGCCGAGCCCTTCAACAGAAAACATGTTCTCGGTATTGCCGAAGCCATCATTGCTGATGGTCTGCGTGAAGAGATTTGCCACCGCCGCTTGCGTCGCCGAGCGATTGTAGAACGAGACGCGGTCGGCGCCGTCGCCGCCATCGAAATAATCGATGCCGGCGCCGCCGTTCATATAATCGTCGCCGCCCTCACCGAAGATTTGATCGTTGCCGAAGGGACCGAGCCCTGACGTGCCGCCATCGCCGCGCAGCTGATCGTCGCCCTCGCCACCGGTAATGATGTCGTCACCGCCGAAGCCAAAGATGACGTCATTGCCGCCCCAGCCGTTCAGCCAATTCTCTGTACCGTCGCCAATGATCGTGTCGCCGAGTTCGCTGCCGTCGACGTTTTCGAAGCCGGTGATCTCGGTCTCGTGGCCGAAGCCATCATCGAACACGTAACCGGCTTGAAGATCGACATAGACGCCATTCGTTGCATAGACGATGTCGGCCAGCCCATCGCCATTTGTATCGGCGATCAACATGCCGTTAATGTCGCCGACGAAGCCGATCGTGTCGTTGCCGAGGCCGCCATCCACCAGCGCGGGTGCGCTATCGATCCAGATCTGATCGTCGCCGCCATTGCCGTAAACGGTGTCGCCGTAGCCAGCCATGATGAAATTGGCGTTGTCGTTGCCAGTGAAGCTGTCTGCGAAGGCGGTGCCTGAACCAAGGTTCTCGATGCCGACCATCGTCTCGGCATTGCCGAAGCCGTCATTGCTGATGGTTTGCGTGAAGAGATTCGCGACCGCGCCTTGCGTGGCGTTAAGCGCATAGAAGCTGACGCGGTCCGTGCCGTCGCCGCCATCGAACGTATCGACGCCTGCGCCGCCCCAGAGGACGTCGTTGCCGGCGCCGCCGTTCAGCGTGTCGTTGCCGCTTGGGCCGGTGTACGTCGAGCCGCCGTCGCCGCGGAGCTGATCGTTGCCATCGCCGCCATCGATGACGTCGTTGCCACCCAGACCGATCACAACATCGTTGCCGCCTGCTGCGTTGATGACGTTGTCGTTGTTGTCGCCGGTGATGCTATCGGCGAATTCGCTGCCTTGGACGTTTTCGATATTGGAAAGCGAACCGAAGCCGCCCCACTCGTCTTGCAATGTGCCAGTTTGCAAATTGACGACGTATCCTGCCGTGGACTCGACCTCTTCAGCAGCGCCATCGCCATTGTTATCAGGTTGCAGGGTGAGCGTTTGGCTCAACACGATTGTGTCGATACCGCTGCCGCCATCAACGATCGCCGGCGCGCCTGCGATGAAGATATTGTCATCACCGCCATTGGCGGTGATCGTGTCGCCGGTATCCCCGAGCAAAGTGTTGGCCACGTCATTGCCGATAAAGGTATCGGCGAACACTGTGCCGGCGCCGAGACCTTCAACACCAGTCATGGTCTCGGCGTTGCCGAAACCGTCGTTTGAGATCGTCTGCGTTATGAGATTGGCGACAACCGCTTGCGTCGCCCAAGGCGAATAGAAGCTGACGCGATCGTCGTCGCCCTCACCGCCATCGAATGAATCGACACCAGCGCCGCCGCGCATGAGATCATTGCCCGCGCCGCCGGAGATCACATCATTGCCGCTCAGCCCATTATAGGCCGACGCGCCGTCGCCCGCGAGATTGTCGTCGCCGTCGCCGCCATTGATGATGTCATTGCCGCCGAGACCGCGGATGATATCAGCGCCATCGAGGCCGTTCAGAACATTGTCACCGTCGCTACCCTGGATAACGTCGTCCAGCAAAGTGCCGTCGACGTTCTCGACATTGAAAATCTGCCCAAAATTCCCGAAGCCGTCATCGAAGATGGCGTTGCTGCGCAGATTGACGTTGATACCGCTGGTCGCGAACACGATTTCGGCGAGGCCATCGCCGGTCGTGTCGGGGGTCAGCATGCCGTTCACATCGCCGACAAACTGGGCGGTATCGATGCCGGCGCCGCCATCAAGCAGCAACGCGGCGCCATCGACTTGGATGGTGTCGTCGCCGCCATTGGTGAGAATGGTGTCGCCGAGGCCCGCGTACATGAAATTGGCGCCGTCATCGCCGGTGAGCTGGTCGGCGAACGCCGTGCCGGCGCCGAGGCCCTCGACGGAGATCATCGTCTCGGCATTGCCGAAGCCATCATTGCTGATCGTCTGCGTGAAGAGGTTGGCGACGGCGCCTTGCGTCGCAGCGCGATTGTAGAAGCTGACGCGATCGGCGCCATCGCCGCCGTCAAACGTGTCGATACCAGCGCCGCCGTTCATGAAGTCGTCGCCGCCGCCGCCGAAGAGCTGATCGTTGCCGCTCGGGCCATTGTAGCTCGACGGGCCATCGCCGCGGAGTTGATCGTCGCCTTCACCGCCATCGACGAGATCATCGCCGCCATAGCCATAAACGACATCGTTGCCGCCCCAACCGGCGAGGACGTTGTCGAAATTGTCGCCAAAAATCGCATCGGCCAGTTCGCTGCCGTCGACTTCCTCGATGTTTGAGACAAAGCCAAAATTGCCAAGGCCATCGAAGATTTCGCCGAACCGCAGATCGACCGTGTAGCCCTCGGTCATCTCGATCAATTCGGCCAAGCCGTCACCATCCGTATCGGGGATGAGAACGCCGCTCAGATCGCCGGTGAGCTGAAGAATATCGAAGCCCGCGCCGCCATCGATGGTCGCAGAGGCGCCAGTCATGGTGATGATGTCGGTTCCGCCATTGCCGATCACCGTGTCGCCGGTGCTGGCCAGAAAGAAATTGTTGCCGTCGCTGCCGATGAACGTGTCTGCAAACGCAGTGCCATCGCCCAGGCGCTCGACTGAGGTCATAGTCTCGGCGTTGCCGAAGCCGTCATTGCTGATCGTCTGCGTGATCAAATTCGCGACGACGCCTTGCGTTGCAGCGAGATTGAAAAAGCTCACCCGGTCATTGCCAGCGCCGCCATTGAACGTATCGACGCCCGCGCCGCCGTTCATGTAATCGTTGCCGTCACCGCCGTTCAGAATGTCATTGCCGCTGGGGCCGGTGTACGCGGAGCCGCCATCGCCGCGCAGCACATCGTCGCCCGCGCCGCCGTTGATGATATCGTCGCCGCCAAGCCCGAGCACCGTATCGGCGCCATCCAGCGCATCGATGGTGTCGTCGGAATTAGTGCCTTCGATAATGTCGGCATCGTTCGTACCAGTGATGAGCGGCATGCTGGACTCCAAGCGTAAAGCGCCGCCGCAGAGCGCGGCAGCGCGAATTGAAGATCCCCGCCCCTGATGTGTCCCCCAAAGACGCGCGGATAAAACGCTGCGCGCCAGCGCAATGCAATTGAAAGCAGCGATGGAACCGGAAAGAAATTTCGATGCAAAATCCAACGCATCGCGCGCGAGCCCCGGTTATCCACCGCTACCTAAAACGCCGCGTTATGCGCGCCGTGAAAGCGCCATCATGACACCTCGCGAATGCACGGCGGCTCGGGGGTTGGCGTCTGCGCCATCGCCGCCATCGGCTTCGCCAGCGCTTTGCTGCGAGCGCGTAACGCCTAAGCGGAAGGACGCGGCGCGCTTGCTCCGCGTCCCTTCACCTGTTTGAGTGTCCCCAACTTGAGGGGACGGCTATGGCTCGCTTGAATTCGCGCACGATCGTTGGGGCGCTCCTGGGCGTTGCATTGATCGGAACCAGCGCTTCGGCGCAAGACGCACCGGTGCGTGATCCAAATTTTGGCCGCGGCGAGCGGGTTTCGGGTGAGAGTTTCGCGACACGCTCACCGGTGATCGCACCACATGGCGCGGCGGCGACAGCGCATCCTTTAGCCACGCAAACCGCCATCGACGTTTTGCGCTCTGGCGGCAGCGCGATTGATGCAGCGATCGCCGCGAACGCGATGCTCGGCCTGGTCGAGCCGACAGGCAACGGCGTCGGCGGCGATATCTTCGTCATCGTTTGGGATCCGCGCACGCAGCGTCTCTATGGCTATAACGGCTCAGGGCGAACACCGCGCGGCATGTCGCTGGCTGAAATGCGCCGCGAAGCGCGCCGGCGCGGCAATCCGAACGCAGTCCCAAGCTTTGGCGCCGCGAGCGTGAGCGTGCCCGGCACAGTCGATGGCTGGTTCGCGTTGCACGAGCGCTTCGGCCGCAAGCCGATGGCGGAGCTTCTCGCCCCCGCAATCCGCTACGCCCGCGAAGGCGCGCCGATCCCACAGACGATCGCGATGTATTGGGCGAACAACCACCGGCGGCTCGAAGGCGAGTTCGCTGCGGGCCGCTTGCAAGAGTACGACAATGCCCGCGCAACGTATTTCTGTCAGACGAATTGCGAACAATATCGGCAAATGCCGGATGGCCACGGCCTCTTCACCAACCCAGACCTTGCCAACACGTTGGAGCTGATCGCGACTGGCGGACGCGATGCGTATTATCGTGGACCAATCGCGCGAACGATTGACGCCTACATGCGGCGCATCGGTGGCTGGCTGCGTTATGATGATCTCGCGCGCCATCAAGGCGAATGGGTTGATCCGATCTGCGCGCCCTATCGCGGCGTCGAAGTCTGCGAGCTGCCGCCAAACAGCCAAGGCGTTGTAGCGCTGCAAACACTGCGCATCCTCGAAGGCTACAATCTGCGCGACATGGGCTTCCTTTCTGCGGATTCGCTGCACACGCAGATTGAAGCAACGCGCCTCGCCTTCGCCGATCGCGCACAATTTTATGGCGATCCGGCGTTTACGCACTTCGACACGCGCCGCCTGCTAACGGACCAATACACAGCCCAACGCCGCGCCATGATCTCCAACGATCGCGCCATGCCGCCGCCGCCACACGCAGAGCTCCGCATCGACGGCGACACCACCTATCTCACCACTGCTGACTCAGACGGCATGATGGTGTCGCTCATCCAATCCAACTATCGCGGCATGGGATCGGGCCTCGTGCCCGACGGCCTCGGCTTCATGCTGCAAGATCGCGCCGAGCTCTTTTCACTGCAAAGCGGCCACCCGAACGTCTACGCACCGGGCCGCCGCCCCTTCCAAACCATCATCCCCGCATTCGCACTCCGCAACGGCCAACCATGGCTCTCATTCGGCGTGATGGGCGGCGACATGCAACCACAAGGCCACGTCCAGATCATCGTGAACCTCGTCGACTACGGACTCGATCTCCAAGCCGCCGGCGACGCCGCACGCTATCGCTTCTATGGCGGCGCCGAACCGACAGGCGATGAGCCCGACGGCGTTGGCTTCGTTGCAACCGAGAACGGCATCCCACCAGCAGTGCGCGCAGAACTTGAACGACGCGGCCATCGCCTGCGTCCCGCCGACGGCTCCTTCGGCGGCTACCAAGCCATCATGCGTCATCCCAACGGCGTCTATGAAGCCGCCACCGAGATGCGGAAGGACGGGACGGCGGGCGGCTACTGAGCAAACTCCCCCCTCCTCTCGAGAGGAGGGGGCC
>Ga0163152_10001581_pt1 | contig 35571 bp, 27 predicted proteins | sample OliLakLV19MP8IB2_FD_148635 | JGI IMG/M metagenome (GOLD analysis project Ga0163152, IMG submission 148635) | Freshwater microbial mat bacterial communities from Lake Vanda, McMurdo Dry Valleys, Antarctica - Oligotrophic Lake LV.19.MP8.IB-2 | ecosystem: Environmental > Aquatic > Freshwater >...
CGACTACGCTGATGTTCTTAAAGCTTTTAGACACGCCCTGAAGCTTCGCGAGGGGAGCTGAGAGTTAGCAAGCACGCTGACGTTTCCCGCCGCGCTTACCGTTGGTTTTGCTCGAGCGCGTCCAGCACGGATTTCGTCGCCGCGGCGAGCTCGACCGCGTCCCGCCAATCGGCTTCAAACGCAGCCACCAGCGCATCGCGCCGCTCCGGCAGTTCCGCGCGGGCTTGCGCGAACGCTTCCAGCAGCGAAAGCCCCGCATTGCGGTAAAATGGGTGCAGCACCGGCGCAATGCGGCGCAACTCAGCCGCACGACGCTCGAACTCTCCCGCGACGATCCCATCGTTCGCGTTGGCCAGCATCGTGCGGAGAGGCACAACGACATCACCCTGCGCCGGCGCGAACACAAAGCGGGCGAGCAGATCAATCTCACGCGCCGAGTCATCACTCGTCATGGTCGGAAACGTCCGGACGCGCCGCACGTGGTGCCATCCGGTCTGCCACCAGAGTTCGCGTTCCCGTACATTCAGGAAGCGCCCCGGATAAGCCGCCAGGAGCGCCTCATCGCCGCGAACGCCGCTGAGAACCCGCTGGAGAAACAGCGGCCACTCGCGCTGGCCCGTGGCTTCACCGTGCAGAAAGGTCAGCAGCCAAAATGCCGCCGCCTGCCCGGCCGCGGACGCGAGGACCGGCGCATCGTTCAAGATCGCGCCGAGTGCGGGAGGCGGAAGGCTGAGCGTCTCAAATTTGATCGCATCGAGCCGCGCCGGCGAAACCCGTGTATCCACCCAAAGAGCACACCCAGCTTCGAGCCAGCGCGGGACCGACTGCATCGCCTCCGCTCCTCTCGCCGCAATGCCCAGACGCAACAACAGTCCGCGCGTGAGCGCCCGGCGCACCAGTCCAGGCTGGTTGCAGGCAGTAACATCAATCCACACCGAGGCGATCCCGCCGGGCTCAGCCAGCGCGCCAAACGGCTCACCGCCGGTACGGGCGTCAATGACCCGGACGAACACGGGCGATGAAAACGCCGGCGGCAAGTCGAGCAGTCCGGCGAGCCCGCGCCACGTTTCATCAGCAATGGCACTAACCGCGTGCGCCACCGTCGCATCCTGAGCTGCGATGTCGAATTGACCGGGCGCCGTGCGCACGTTGACCGGCACGACGTCAGCCCCGCGGACAGGAACACTGGCCGCCCCGACGAGCAGCAGTGTAACCAGAATCAGGTTACACGCGCGCCGCACGCGCGACCCGAAAAGAAACGGGGTCCCCACGATGCCGATCACGGCATGGTGAGCTTCAGCGTGTTCCCCTCGACGACCACGTCTTTGAGCTTTGCCCAAGCGGCTTTCATGTCGGCCGGCAGCGGGTACTCTGAGAGAATCCTTTCCCGGACATAGCCCGCGACAAACGGCAGCCGCTCCAGCGGGCATGATCCCAGGTACATGGACTTGGGCTCGAAGACAAACGTGTCGCCGCGGCGAACGAAACCTCCGTGGGCCTGGAAGACGAATTTTTGCGCGAGCAGCGAAGAGCCCAAGCGCACGCCCAGTTGCAACGACCCTCCACGAATTCGGACGGAAGGAAGACCGGCCGACAAATACGCGGCATCAGATGGAGCCGATGGATTCGCGGCTGCGGCCGGAGTACCAGGGGCGGCACCTGCTTTGATCGCGGCGGCAACCAACGTGTTGATCTCATCTTCATTCACGGTGATGGATTCGCCCGCGAGAAACGCCTGGCGCTTGGCCAGAGCCTCTCGGCCGCGTCCGCTATCCCGGCTGCCGTCGACGAAGTAAACGATGCCTTTCTCTCGCTCCTTGGGCTCCTGTTTGACGACCACCACGGGCCGGAGGACCAACAAACCTGCGCCCAGTGCCACGCCAAGAATGACGCTGAACAACGCGCCAAACGTAACTTGAAACCAGCCCGGCCCCTGCAGGTTTAGTTTTTTCATAAGTTATTTCTTCCCGGAATCGGAGGTTTTCGCCGGCGCAGGAGCGGGTGTCGCCGGCGCGGCCGCCGGTTTCGCTTCGCCGCCGTCGGGCTTTGCGCCCGACTTCTTCTTGTAATCAGTGATGTAGAAACCCGTGCCTTTGAAAATCAATCCTGCGCCTCCGCCGACCAGCCGTCTCACTCCTGATTTCTTGCATTTCGGACACTTCGTCAGCGGCTCGTCGCGCATGGATTGAAACTGCTCGAATTCATGACCACATTTGGGACAGGCGTACTCGTAAGTCGGCATGGTTTAAGGCGGTGGAGGTTATGGTCGGCGGCCGCGAGCTTGGCGAGTGCGGAGTGCGCCACGACTTTTGACTCACACGTTTTTGCTTTGATGACGAAGCGGAAGGCGGCGCTACTCAACCCCTCTGATGGACTTCCCGGCTGATCTCCACCGTCACGTCGCCCAGGTCGAACGCGGCCTCGCCTTGCATGTCCCCGCCGCGGAAACCCGTCCGGCGCGCCTGCACTCGGCCATGCGCTACAGCTTGGACGCCGGCGGTAAACGCCTGCGTCCCGTGCTCGTACTCGCCGCGGCTGAACTCTTGGGCGTCACGAACGATGCCGCCGTACCTGCGGCGGTCGCGATCGAGTGCCTGCACACGTACTCACTTATCCATGACGACCTGCCGTGCATGGACAACGACGACCTGCGGCGCGGCCGGCCCACGGCGCACAAGGCGTTCGACGAGGCCACGGCGCTGCTGGCGGGCGACGCCCTCCTGACGCATGCCTTCGTCCTCCTGGCGACGGCCTACGCGGACCGACCCGAGCTGGCGCAGAAACTCATTGCGGAGATTGCCACCGCCGCCGGCAGCCAGCGCCTGATTGGCGGTCAAATGGAAGACTTACTGGCGGAAAAGAAAGTCAACGCGACCGCCGCGGAGCTCGAGTTCATCCACTTGAACAAAACGGCTGCCATGATCGAAGCCTCTTTGGTCGCAGGAGGATTGGTCGGCGGCGCCACGCCGACCCAGTCGGCGAGCCTGCGGCGGGCGGGACGTCATCTGGGACTGGCTTTTCAGATTATGGACGACGTGCTCGACGCCACGGCTGACAGCGCGGTGCTGGGCAAGACGGCGGGGAAGGACGCGAAATCCGGCAAGACAACCTACGTCAAACTCTACGGCATCGAAACCTCCCGCCAGATGGGCCAGGAAAATTCCGTGGCTGCGCTCACCGCCCTGCGCGAGTTACCCGGCGACCGCCGCTTCCTCGAACACTTGGTCGGCTATCTCGCGTCGCGATCGAAGTGACGTTCGGTTCCCCCGGACCGTCCGGGGACGGGTTCCCCGGGACCGCGGCCGCCCCCGGCCGCATTTGAAACGAAACCCAATCGGAAATCCCTGGGAGCGGCCGGGGGCGGCCGCGGGCCCAAAGGCTCAACCCAGCAGGAGTTTGTACTCCACCGCGTCACGCAACGCTTCCCAGCTGGCGTCGATAATGTTGTCGCTCACGCCGACCGTTCCCCAGATCCCCTTGCCGTCGCCGCTCTCGATCAACACGCGGGTGCGGGAACCCGCCCCGCTGTTGCCATCAAGGATGCGCACCTTGTAGTCGCGCAACTTCATGTCTTTGATTTGAGGATACGTGCGCTCCAAGGCGAGACGCAACGCCTTGTCCAGCGCGCCGATCGGACCCGTTTCCTCAGCGACCGTATGCACCGGCTCGCCGTTGACCCGCAGCTTCACCGTGGCCTCCGCCCAGAGCTCCGCGCCATGCCGTTCGATGATGACCCGATAATTCTCGATCTCGAAAAACGTGCGGGCCTGCCCCAGGTGCTTCGCCACCAGCAGTCGGAACGAAGCATCCGCCGCCTCGTACTCGTAGCCTCGGAATTCGCGGTCCTTCAGTTCCTCAATGAGGCCCTTCATTTCCGGCCGCTTTTCGTCCAACTCCATGCCGAGTTCCTTGGCTTTCAAAGCCAGGCTGCTGCGTCCAGCCATGTCGGATACGAGCACGCGGGTGCGGTTACCCACCAAAGCCGGGTCGATGTGCTCGTAACTGCGCGCGACTTTTTGCGCCGCGTTGGCGTGCAGTCCGCCCTTGTGCGCGAAGGCCGACTGGCCCACGAACGGCGCCTTCGGATCCGGCCGCAGATTGGCGAGTTCGTCGAAGAAAAGGGACAGGTCCCGCAGCTGCGCGAGGTTTTGGCTACAGTTGGCGGTGCGTCCCATCTTGAGGAAAAGATTCGGCATCACGGTCGCCATGTTGGCGTTACCGACTCGTTCGCCGTAGCCGTTCATCGTCCCCTGCACCAGACAAGCCCCCGCGCCTACCCCCGCGAGCGTCAGCGCGACGCCGAGGCCGCTGTCGTTATGGCAGTGCACGCCCACCTGCTCCTTCCCGAATTCCTTCACCGCGCGCCCGACGATCTGCGTAAACTCGTCCACCAACGTACCGCCGTTGGTGTCACAGAGAGTCAGATTGCTCGCCCCGCCGCGCAGCGCCGCCGCTAGAGTTTGTAATGCGTAGTCCGGATCGGACTTATAGCCGTCGAAATAGTGCTCCGCGTCGTACACGACCTCGCGGCCTTGGGCGACGAGGTAGCGCGTCGAATCCTCGATCATGGCGAGGTTTTCCTCGCGCGTCGTGCGCAGGATCTCCGTGACGTGCAGCGTCCACGTTTTTCCCACGATCGTGAGCACGGGCATCCCGCTATCCAGCAAGGTGCGCAACTGGGGGTCTTCACTCGATTTTGCACCGGCGCGCCGGGTGGATCCGAACGCCGCCAAGCGGGCGTGCTTCAGCTTCAACTTTTGCGCTTCTTGGAAAAACGTGATGTCGCGCGGGTTTGAGCCCGGGAATCCGCCCTCAATATAATCCACGCCAAAGTGATCCAGTTTCTCCGCAATCAAGAGTTTGTCGGTAACGGAGAAGCTAATCCCTTCCCCCTGGGTGCCATCGCGCAGGGTGGTGTCGTAGATTTTAACGGCGGTACTCATTCAAACCGGAAACGTTTGGGGCCGTACCCGCCGCTGGCAAGGGAGCTTTTCCGCTGTGCCGCAGAATGCGGTGAGCGGTGGCCAGCCCAGGCCCGCGGCAGTGCACGCACCGAGTCCGGGGTTCGCCGTTCACTCAACCGGCGTCGACCGAGACCGCCGTCACCCCGGCCGCATCCGGAAAGCGGAGACGACGTACGTTGGTCGAGAACCCGCGAATCGTCCGGGCGGGGCAAGTATCCACACGGGCGCCAGACCCGGGCGGGCCGGACCGCGGGCGACGGCAAACCATCAAACCGGTTTGCAACGCCCGCCCTTTGCGAAGACCGGTGCGAAGCAGTATGGCTCGAATCCGATTTCTCTCGAAAATGATCTTCGATGGTCGCGGCCGGTCGATGGCGCCGACCGCCCGACCGGATGTCACGTCGTGGAGCGACCAGGCAATTACTGGGAGTTGTTTGGGACACTCGACCGTGCTGTTGAACCTACTGGGAGTGCGCGTGTTGACTGATCCGGTTTTTTCAACTCGCGTGGGTCCGGGATTGAATCCCGTGGTCCTCGGACCCAAGCGATACGTGCGGCCCGCGTTACGGCCGAAGGATTTTCCCGCGCCTGATGTGTTGTTGTTGAGCCACGCCCACTTCGACCACTTTGATGTGCCCAGCCTGCGGGCGTTCTCGCCCGACACCCCGGTCGTGACTGCGAAACACACCGGCGACCTCGTGCGGGCGCTGCGTTTTCGCCAGGTCCACGAGCTCGATTGGGGAAGTTCCCTCGAACTCACGGTGCGAGGGCTGAAGCTGAAGATAACGGCCCTCGCGGTGGCCCACTGGGGCGCACGCTACATGCGCGATCATCACCGAGGCTACAACGGTTACCTGCTGGAGCGGGGCGGTCGCGCAGTGTGTTTTGCGGGCGACACCGCGTACACCCGCGCCTTCGTCCATCTGCGAGAGCGGCGCACGCCACTCGACTTGATGTTGATGCCAATCGGCGCCTACGATCCGTGGATTCGGGCGCACTGCAGTCCGGAACAGGCCGTCGCAATGTCCGAACAGGCGGGGGCTCTCACCTTCGTTCCGATTCATCACGAAACCTTCAAACTCGGAGCGGAACCGATGAACGAGCCGGCAACCCGACTGCGCGCCGCCCTGGCGCATGAACCGGAGCGGCTGCTGGCCACGCACGTCGGGGAAACGTTCAACGTGCCGCTCGATGGCACGTTTCGCGAACCGATTTCAAGCGCGGTACGCCGCGCCGCCTAGCCACGTTTCAAAGATTCTCCTGTTGGGGTGAACGGTCCGATTTCTTTTCCGCGTTGAGGGATTCACCGCGTTTGGCCGGTGCCTCGGCGCGTTGCGACGCCGAGCCGCTGCGTTCAGTCGTTTTCCCGGTCTGGCGTTCCTCCTGACCAGCTTTTGGCGTGGATTGCACCGCGGGACGATCCGGAGAAGGGCGGGAGTTTTTCATGCTTCGACACTAACCTATAACCATTGCGCCGTCGTGCGGGAGAGACCCGGTAAATCACCTGGGAAAATCACAGTGGGCGCGGCGCCGACGCCGCCCGGGCAGCAACATCCGCTTAATCCGGCACACCCGGTGACGATAAGGCCTTCTCAGCTTCCACTTTCCGTACACCCTCCTATGCACGAACCGCCCTCCGAGCATCTTGCCCGGAATAATCGCGTTCTCGTGATCGACGATAACCCGGCGATCCACGCGGATATCCGGAAGATTTTGTGCCCGCCGGTCAGTGCCGCGGCCGTTTCTCTGGATGCATTGGAAGCCGAGTTGTTGGGCGCGAGCACGACCGCTCCGCGCACGTCGGCCGATTTCGTGGTCGACAGTGCGCAGCAGGGACGTGACGGCCTGCAGCTCGTGCAAAAAGCGCTGGCATCAGGCCGCCCGTACGCGATGGCATTCGTCGACGTCCGCATGCCTCCAGGATGGGATGGAGTCGAAACGACCCTTCAACTTTGGAAAGCGGCCCCCGACCTGCAGATCGTCATTTGTACCGCGTACTCCGACTACTCGTGGGACGACATGCTCGCGCGGCTCGGCGGTTCCCACCGGCTGGTTATCCTCAAGAAACCGTTTGATTCGATCGAGGTCTTGCAGCTGACCAATGCGTTGACGGAGAAATGGAATCTGCTGCAGCAAACGCAGGCGCACGCGGCGCAACTGGAGCAACGGGTGCGCGAACGCACCGCCGAGCTGGAGACGACCAACCTGGCGCTGCAGGACGAAATCACCCGCCGCATTGCCATCGAACTCGATCTCCAGCGCGCCAAAAACACGGCGGAGAGAGCCGATCGCGCGAAGAGCGCGTTTCTCGCCAACATGAGCCACGAAATCCGCACGCCCATGAACGGCGTGATCGGCATGGCGAACCTGCTCCTTTCCTCAACGCTGACCGATGAACAGCGCGATCTGGCGGAAACCCTCTGCCAGAGCAGCGACGCCCTGCTCACGATCATCAACGATATCCTGGATTTCTCCAAGATTGAGGCCGGCCGGTTGGAACTTGAAAGCGTCGATTTCGATCTGACCGAGCACCTGGAACTGGCGATCGATCTCAACGCTGAGTCGGCGGCGCGAAAAAAATTGGAGTTGGTCCTACATGTGGATGCCGCCGTGCCGTCCCGCGTCCGCGGCGACCCCGGGCGACTGCGCCAGGTCGTGCTGAATCTCCTCGGCAATGCGATCAAGTTCACGTCGTCCGGCGAAGTAGTCCTGAACGTCAGTCTGGTGAGTATCCAGAATGATAAGACAAAATTGAGATTCGAGGTCAGCGACACCGGGATCGGCATTGCGCCGGACGTACAGCCCGGCCTGTTCCAGGCCTTCGTGCAGGCCGACTCTTCGACGACGCGGCGTTTCGGTGGCACCGGCCTCGGGCTGGCTATCTGCAAGCGTCTGAGCGAACTGATGGACGGGTCGATTGGCGTCACGAGCAAGGAAGGCAGCGGATCCACCTTCTGGTTCACCGCCACCCTCGACGCTCCCGATGAACCGGCCTCGATCATCAGCTTTCCGCCGTCACTGCTGCCTGAACACCACGCCCTGATCGTGGACGACAACGCCACGAATCGGAAACTCCTGACCCATTTGTTCACCGCCTGGGGACTGCCGCACCGCACGGCCGAAAGCGCTCGCGAAGCACTGAAGGAAATGCATACAGCCGTGGCTGCGGGGCGTCCCTTCAGCCTCGTGGTGCTGGACCACCACATGCCGGACATTGACGGCCTGGGACTTGCCCGCTTGCTGCAACAGGAAACCACCATTCCGCGTGCGCCCCTCGTATTACTCACCTCCCGGGGAGAACGCCTGCCGCAAAAGGAAATGGATGCACACGGCCTGATGGCGTGTGAACTGAAGCCCCTCCATCCGGAAAAGCTCCGGGGCACCCTCTCTCGAGTCCTCGCCGCCTCCCGACCGATTCCGGCGGTGACCGTGACGTCCCCGGCGCCCGCCGCACCCCAGACCAGACCGCTTCGCGCGACCATCCTCGTAGCCGAAGACAATCCGGTTAACCAAAAGGTCACTCTGCTCCAGCTCAGGAGTCTCGGCTATGCCGCGGACATCGTCAGCAATGGTCGACTGGCGCTCGATGCATTACGCCGCCGACACTACGAACTCGTGTTTATGGATGCGCAAATGCCCGAGATGGACGGCATGGAGGCCACGCGCCGCATCCGCGCTGCGCAAAAGGCGGGAGAGGCCGGTTTCGCACCCGGCTTGAAGATCATTGCGATGACCGCCAGCGCCATGTCGGGCGATCGTGAAGCCTGTCTCGAGTCCGGCATGGACGACTACCTTGCGAAGCCCGTCAAAGTCGAATCGCTCCGCGAAATTCTCGGCCGTTATCTGCCCAAGCCGGGATTCTGCGACCCCGAGCTCTACCTTATCGCCCAATGAGTCCGGCCGTTTCCTCGCTCCCGGTCGAGAGCGAACACTCGACGCAAATCGATCGGGCTCTGGTCTCGGCCTTCCTGGAGAACATCCCGGACTACGTTTTTTTCAAAGATCTTCGCTCGCGGTACATGGCAGTCAGCAAATCCGTGGTGCGCAATTTCAGTGGCGCGACCACCCGACAGATTATCGGACAAACCGATTCCGATTTTTTCTCGGGTGGCCACGCCCAGGCCACGTATGAGGATGAACACTACATCCTGCGCACGGGTGAATCGATCCTGAACAAGGTTGAGCGGGAAATCTGGACCGATGGTCGGATCACTTGGGCGCTGACCAGCCGCATGCCGCTGCGCAACGAAAACGGGGTGATAATCGGGACGTTCGGCATAAGCCGCGACATCACCAAAACACGCGAGTTGGAGCTGGCGCTGGAGAAAGCCAACGGGGAGCTCGTCGATGCCTCTCGGGTCGCCGGCATGGCGGAGGTGGCCAACGGCGTCCTGCACAATGTTGGCAACGTGCTCAATAGCTTGAACGTCTCCGCCTCCGTGATCGCGACCGGACTGCGTCGATCCAAGGCCGCGAGTCTCGTCAAACTTGCGCAATTATTGCGAGCGCAAGACAAGAACCTCGGCACGTTTCTCACCACGGATCCCAAGGGAAAACGCGTCCCTGAATTTCTCGCTTCCCTCGCCCGCCACGCGGTCGCCGAGCGTACCCGTCTCCTCGAAGAAGTCGCCGCATTGCAAAGGAACATCGATCACATCAAGGAGATCGTCGCCATGCAGCAGGCTTACGCCACCACCGTCGCCGTGGTTGAACCACTCGATCCCGTGGCGCTCATGGAAGACTCGGTGCGAATGAACGCGGGTGGACTCCTCCGGCACGAAGTCACGATCGAGCGGGAATTCCAGCCGACTCCGGCGATCCTGGCGGAAAAGGGTAAAGTGGTGCAGATCCTCGTGAATCTGATCCGCAACGCCAAGAATGCGTGCGATGAAAGCGGCCAGCCGGAACGACGTATGACGCTGCGAATCAAACCGGGCGCGACATCTGACCGCGTTCAACTCGTGGTGCAGGACAACGGTGTCGGCATTCCCTGGCTGAATCTCGACCGGATTTTCGGGCACGGGTTCACCACGCGACCCAACGGCCATGGGTTCGGACTGCATTCGTCAGCCAATGCGGCCAGGGAAATGAAGGGGGCACTTACGGTCCACAGCGACGGCGTCGGGAAGGGTGCCACCTTCACCCTTGAACTGCCCTCCGCTCCTGCCACTCCCTCGCCATGAGCACTGCACCGGGCCAGCCGTCTGACGTCACGCTTTCGTTGAACCGGACCATGGTCAAAGCGTTCCTCGAGAACGTGCCGGACATTGTTTTTTTCAAGGACCGCGACAGTCGCTTCATCGCGGTCAGCCGCTCCAAGGCGGAACGGCATCAGTTGCAACCGGACGACCTGCGCGGGAAATCCGATAGTGACTTCTTCAGTCCGCAGCACGCCCGCTGGGCGCGCGCTGACGAGGAAAACATTATGGCCACCGGCGAACCGGTGATTGGAAAGCTTGAAAGAACCTACTGGCTCGACGGTCGGGAAGGTTGGTGCGAGGTAACGAAGCTCCCGCTCCGCGACGAAACCGGCAACATTATCGGGACGTTCGGTCTGAGCAAGGACATCACCGAAGCCCAACAAATAGCCCTGGCGCTCGAGAAGGCCAACCGCGACATCGTGGATGCATCCCGACTTGCCGGGATGGCCGAAGTGGCAACGGGCGTCCTGCATAATGTCGGCAATGTGCTCACGAGCTTGAACGTCTCGGCCAACGTGATTGCGACCAGCCTGTACCAAACGAAAACGTCTAGTTTGGCTAAAGTAAGTGCACTGTTGGATTCTCACGCCGCAGATCTCGCCGAGTTCGCCGACTCCGATCCCAAGGGCCGGTTAATTCCAGACTTCATCGAATCGCTGGCCCAACATTGGGTCGAAGAGCAGGAGCGCCTCCTGGATGAAATCAGCTCCCTGCAGAAAAACGTCGATCATATCAAAGAGATCGTCGCCATGCAGCAAACCTACGCGACGATGGCCGGAGTGGTGGAATCGCTCGACCCGGCAGCATTGATGGAAGACGCGCTGCGCATGAATGCCGGAGCACTTGTTCGCCTTGACGTCAGTGTCGTTCGTGATTTTCAGGCGACCCCGCCCGTTCAAGCCCAGAAGGCAAAGATTCTCCAGATCCTGGTGAATCTCATCCGCAATGCCAAACATGCGGCTGACGAAGGAGACTGTCCCCAGAAAGTCATCACGGTGCGGGTCATTCCCGGGGTGAACGCCGCGTTCGTACGGCTGGTCGTGGCGGACAACGGCGTTGGCATTGCTCCGGAAAACCTGCCGAACCTCTTCAAGCACGGCTACACGACGCGAGCCCAGGGACATGGCTTTGGCCTGCATTCAGCGGCCATTGCCGCCGAAGGAATGCAGGGCAGCCTCACGGTGATCAGCGCGGGCCTGGGCGCGGGCGCGATCTTCACCTTGGAATTGCCGATCGCCGCGCCCACGACCCCGGCCGCGACAACGTAGGCGTATCCGTCACGCGGACACGGCAGCACGCACCGGTACTCAGCCCGCCAAGGCCAGCTCACGGCAGCGTTTCAAGTCCGTCTTCCCGGACCCGAGCATGGGGATCTGATCAACGCGCTTGATGATCCTGGGTATCCACAGATTGGGCACACCCGCCGCGCTGAGCTTGGCCCGCAACACCTCGGGAGCGAGGTCGTGAGTCGTCAAAACCACCAGCGCCTCACCTTTCGTGGCGTCGGGTATACCGGCAACAAACACCGCCGGAGCTTCCAGAGCATCCAAGCCGAACGCCTCAATAATCTTTTGTTCGATCGTGCCGTGCGGCACCATCTCTCCCGCGATTTTGGAAAACCGGGACAGTCGGCCCTCGATGCGCAGGAAACCCTCCTCGTCGAAGCGCCCAAGGTCCCCCGTTACGAACCACCCATCGCGAAAAGCCGCGTTCGTCTTTTGCGGATCGTCAAGATAGCCGGAAAAAACATTGGCCCCGCGAAAGAGAACGATTCCCGTCTCTGTCATCGGCAGTTCCTGCCACGTCTCCGGATGCACAATCCGAGCCGTCATCCCCGGCATCATGCGGCCGACCGTGCCAAACCGCTTACCCACCTGGGGTTCGTTCGTTGATAACACAACCGGCGGATGAGGCTGATTGATGTTAGCGGCAGGCGTCGTCTCCGTGAGACCATACCCTTGCAAAATTTCGAGATGAAACCGTTCCAGGAATCCTTGATAGAGATCTTCCGGAAGTTTTTCCGCCCCGGTGACCACGAGGTCGAGCGAACGCAGCTCAGCCGGTTCGGCCTTCTTCAGCAGGGGTCGCACGAAGGTCGGCGCACCGATCAATACGGTCGCCTTTTCATCGCGAATGGCGTCGATAATCTTCCGCGTATCGAGCGGACTCGGGACGGTCACAATGTGACACCCCCGCAGCAGGGGGTACCAGAGGGTGACCGTAAATCCGAAGCTGTGAAACACCGGCAGACAACCGAGTAAGGAGCAGGACTCCGGCAGGATCGAGAGCGACGAGATCTGCGCACAGTTGGCGAGGATGTTGCGATGGGTGAGCACCACGCCCTTGGGCTCGCCCGCGCTACCACTGGTGAAAAGTAAACCGGCTTCTGCTCGATCACCCCGGCGCGGCAGGCCCAACAGATTTGCACACCACTGATTCGGCAGCAGCCAAGCCGCCAGCAACCAAGGGATGATCGCCTTCTTACCGCCGGCGGCCGTGATTTCCTGACGCAAGTCCAGCGTGCGTTCCGGCCAGGGAAACGCGGGGACCTTGGCGCGCAAGGCCTCGGCTGAAATGACCGTGGTAACCCCCGCCATCCGCATGCTCGTCTCAACGGCGGTGCGCCCCGCGGTGAAGTTTAAATTCACGGGTATTTTGCCCGCGCATAAAACGGCCAGATTCGCCATGAACGCACCTGCGCCCGGGGGGAGGACAATGCCCACGCGCCGTTCGGGGGTCGTGGCTTTAAGTCGTCGCGCCAACACCGCCGCCACGGCGTAGAGCTGTCCGCATTTAACCACCCGACGCTCTGCCGTGCGGTCAACGATGAGCACGCGCCCCGGGTGCTTGGTCAGGGTGCGCACACACTCGCGACCCAGATGCCGTTTCAACACCGGCCTTTCTTCAAATGCGGTCGCCCCCAGATCTAACAGTTCACGCCGGGCCCACGCGGGATTAACCTGCGCCGCCGGCGTCGGTCGACCAAACGCCACAAACACATGCGTCGGCAAAACCCGGGGCGATTTCCAAAGATACTTGTTTCCCGCGAATGAAAAAATCGATCCCCACAACCCGTCAGTCGCCACCGGCACCACCGGCACCTTCGCCTGGCGCGCGATCAGCTCGAACCCTTTCTTAATCTCCAGCAGTTGGCCCGTGCGGGAAATGTGCCCCTCGGGAAAAACGCAAACCGCCTCCCCGCGCTGCAAACTGCGAATCGCAGCGCGCATCCCCTCCAGCGGTGCTTGGGAGGTCACGTCCAGGCATCCGCTCATGTCGAAGCACCAGTTGAAGAATGCGTTTCGCCGCAGTCCCTTGTATCCGAGGAACCGGATACGACGGGGACACGCCAGCTGCAGCACGATCACGTCCACGTACGAAATATGGTTCGCGATCAAGAGCACGCCTCCGGTGGCGGGAACATTTTCCGCTCCCCGCGTCCGCACCCGATACAGCAGGCGCGCAGTTATCCGCGCGATCACTTCCAGGTAGAACGGCAAATAAGACTTCCGGCGAAAAATGGAGAATGGCATGGGGCGAACAAGCAAGCGACGGATGCAGCGGAAGGTTCAAGGCTTCTTGTCGTCTTCGACGACCAAGTGACGAAAGCGGTGATACGAAAAACCGACCCATAATAAGACCAACCCAACCGCCACAAAAGCCGCGATCCGATAAAGCGTGGAATCGAGATCCACTAAAAAAACGCGCGCGACACATACCGCCAGGCCGACCAGACCCGTCAAGCGATGTGGGCGGGAGCGGCCGAACAAACCAGCCAGAAACAGCAACACCGCCACGAGACCGCAACTCGCAGTCGCGTACGGGGCCAGCCCCGTTTTTTGGCTCAACAGAAACGTGAAGGCCAGGAGCAGACCGGCGCCACTGCAGATCCACCGGAACCGTTTCCGCGGCGTGGACGTCAGGTCGCGATCAACCAGGAAAGGAATGGCCGCCACCAACGTGGCAAGGCCCAACCCCGCGATCAATCCGGCCGCCGCCCCCTGCGCCAACCCGGACTGCGCGAACCGGAGCGCCACCAGCCAGGCAACGCCGGCTAACACGATCATTCCCACGCGCGCCGCCCTCACGAGTCCCCAACGCCAGACGGCGAACGCGACCAGCACCACCCCGCTGAATGCCGCCAGTCGCGCCGCGCCGCTGGCAACATCGAAAACGAGCATCAACCCAAACAAGGTCGCTAGCGTGGTCTGAATACCGCCGAGATGCCGCCGCCAGAAAGGCGGTTGCTCGCGCCCAGGACACCACTGGACCCCGTGCGCGGCCGCGACCGCCGGCAACCAACTCAACGCATAAACCAGCCACGCGCTTGCCGCGACATTCACGCGCGTGAGATTCGCCAGCGCAAACAGCCAGAGCACCCACGAGGCCTCCAGCGCCGGGCGCAAACCCGGACGCCGCCCCAGCGCAAACACCCCGAGCGCCACCCCGCCCGTCACCAGCACCCGGGCGTCCGCGTGCAGATTCCGCTGCAAGGCGAGGACGGTGATGGCGGTCGCCAATGCCGTTTGGACCGCAGGACTCCACGCCCGCCAGGTTGCATCGTGGATCGTACTCCACCGCTCCGTCCAGCCGACCAATAGGATCGGCGCCATCCACGCCGTTGCCGCCGCCAACCCGAGCCATAGGTCTGCCGGGCCGGCGTGGCCCTCCCGCAAATAAAGCGCGCCGCCCAGCACGAGCACGAACGCACTGAGCCCGGCGACCGGCCACCGCGGCGCCCGCGCCGCAGCGAGCACCAGCAACGCCGAAACCCCGCCTGCCATCGCCAGCGCGGCCGCACTGGGCAGGGTTTTAAAGCAGACCACCACGAATGTCGCCGTAACGAGCGCCACGAGCGCTCCATGCGCCTCGCGGGGAACGGCCGCATCCCGTCGACGCGACAGCGCAACGACAACCGCCGCCGCGATCACCAACAGCGCCGCTTCGTTGCCCCAAAGGAGGGCTGCTCCGAATTTAGATTCCGGATACAGCCAAAGCTGCACATGCGCCGCGACCGCGAGCAGCGCGCCTGCCACCCCGCCCGCGAGTGACCCGCGGAGCAAAGCCGCCACGGCCCAGACTCCCGCGCCCAAGGCGATATGCTGGACGGGAGACCATCCTGCGTCGGGCCACCGCGAGGCGGTAAGAATTCCCGCCAGCCCAACCAGCAACGCGGCGCCGGCCACCACGGAGCGCGCCACACCAAGCCAGCGTTCCAACGCGGCAACAAACGCGCCTGCCGCCACGACAAAGATAACCTCCAGCCACCCGGAGCCGGTCAGCGCGAGCGGAGCGCGAGATTCCAGTTCGCCAACGTAAAATCCCAGCGCCACCGCGCCAGCCACCAGGGCGGCAACCCGCAGGCCACGCACTCCGGACGTACGCGCCGACACCACCATCACAAACGCCTGCGCCAGGAGCGCGAGCGAGCGCGCTTGCCCCTCAAAGGCAGCGATCAAACCCAGCGCCACCAAGCCGGCCCCTTTGCAAATCAACACGGGTATCAGGTGCTCCGCGCCTCGGAGGTTCCGCCAGGCGGCCGCCGTCGCCAGCAGAATGCCCCCGCTACCAAAGTAAAATGCCGTCACATTCGATCCACCCGCCTGGGCCGCCGCCGCCCACCCAACCACGACCGCGAGCGAAGAATTCGTGACCTGCAGCGTGCGGTCGATTCTCGAAATTTCCTGACCGCGGCGAGCTGCAATCCAGTCGCGCGCCACGAAGACAACATAAAAAACCGCCGTCCAAATCCACGCCGCCGTGAGCGACATCGGCTCGGCCTGGCGCCCAACGCTGGAGGCGAGGAGAAAGAGCCAGGCCAGCGGTAACGCGAGCGCTGAGGGCGCTGACCAATTCCGCGCCAGTCGCAAGAACACCGCCACCGCGCTCAACGTGAGCACTACCCACGGACCAAAAGCCGGCCCGGCGCGCAGCGCCATGAACGCCGTCAGATGGCCAAGACCGACGGCCATCGTCGCCACCGCCGGCGACGCTCGGCGCCACGCCACCGCCAAAATAACACCCACCACCGCCAGCTCAACCAGCGTCGCCGTAATCGGGTTCGTAATCACCTTCATCGGTGCCACCGCGTACGCGGCAAAGGCCGAGAAATAGGCCAGCGCCAAACCTGCCCCGAAGACGACCGCGCCAAAACGTGGCAGTATCCGTTCGAGCCATACGCCCAATCCGATCACGCCCAGAGTCACCGCGCCCACCTCAACGAGGCGAACCCACGGCGCCGCCTCGCGCGACACATAGATCCCGAGGAACACAATTCCGATCACCGCCAGCAAAGCACCGAGTCGGGTCGCCCACCACGCGGCCAGCCGAACTTCGGCGTTTTCCTCTCCCAACGGCGGCCAGAGCTGCAACGGCTCCAGCCATTCTCTCCACGAATTAACTCGCGGAGTAATCCGCCCAGGCGCGGTCGCTGGCGCCGGTCCGGCCTGAGCGTTCGTTTCCGCGCTCACCGGCTCCAGCAACGGTGGGAGTTCACCCACTCCGGTTGCCCCGGGCGGCGGCGACTCGATCTGAGGCGACGCACCGGAATTCATCTCCGTCGTGGCGACCGACAAAAGTTCGTTCGACTGAACCGTCTCGCGTGGGACGATAATCGCGGGTGCGACGGACGTCTCGATCGCGTTTACCCGCAGTCGCAATTGCTGCAGCTCATACTCCAGCGCCCCGATCCGGCGCCGGACATTTTCGATCTCATCCCTCGGGTTCATCGAGCTGCGATTCGCGCCGCCCGCAAATCAGTCGCCAAGGCGGCGAAGCCGGGGAAATCATGCTCCAGCCGTCGGAGATCCCGACGCAGTCGCTCCACTTCCCGCAGCGCGCATGCGATCTCGTGGGCCAGCGTCGGCCGATCAGTCGCATATACGCGCCATTTCAATTCCGGGCGTGAATAAATCCGTCGGCCGGATTCCTCCCCCGCAATCCAAGCCGCTTCCGACACGCTGTGATCACGGCCGCAGAGATACCACGCTTCGATGGCCGGAACCGCCACCCCGACCACGCGCAGGATGCGCTCTCGCCCGTGGGAAGGAGGAAATTTTTTCACTGTCCGCCGATACACCGCGCGGAGCTGGCACATCCGGCATTGGGGATGAAAGTATCCCGGTTCCTCATGCTCGGCGGTGTGCACGATGGAATCATCCGCGTCGACGACCACCACGAGGGCATCGGCATCCGTATTGAAATGAAGATGACGAATGACCGCGGGCAGCAGTTGGGCCACGTTGGGCCAACCCCGCGCGCGCAGCCCGGGCCCCACAAAGGCGGGGCGTTCTTTGAGCACGGCCTCCACCAGCACTCGCAGGGCCGTCTCGTCCGCCGGTGATTCGCTCAGCACCGCGAGCTTCATGGGGCGGACCAGGGTTGTAGCGCCACTGCCGACATCGTCATGTACGCTCCTCCGGCACTCCACCCAAAATCCCACTGAACCACATGTCCCCCAGATTACTGTCCTTAATGAGATCGGCCAAATCCAACCGGTCCGAAAGCCGCGAGAGTTGCGCGGCCCGACCATGCTTGTGCGAAATCACGACCTCTTCGGGATGATCCCGAAATAAATCGATGAAATAGGGAGAATGGGTCGTCGCGATAATCTGCACCGGCCGCCGGTCCGAACCAAACGAAGCCGGATAGCTCAACCGATAGAGCAAGTCGCGGACTTCCCGCAACGTCCGGGGATGAATGCCGCGATCCACTTCTTCGATACAAAGAATTGTCCCCGGGTGCGGATCGAAGGACAAAGCCAGAACCCCGAGGAGGTAGAGCATGCCTTGGGACAACTCCTGCGCCGGAACCACGCCATTTTCTGCGAGACGCAACGCAAACTCGACCTGGTCATCCGCGTGTTCGATCAGCTCGAGTCCTTGAAACTCCGGCAGCATCCGCAGCATTTCCTCCGTGCACGCTGAAAAGGCATCGGGCTTCTCGTCCCGCATGCGCGCCAGCACCGCCGCAAGATTGCCTCCGTCGGTCTGCAAAACCGCTCCCTGATCACGCCGAGCCGGTTGGGCCATCGCCTGATGATCGAGCACATAGCTGCGAATGCCCCCGAGCGCCTCACGCAAAGCCAGCCAGCCGGGTGCGTCCGGCGGATTTAGCCTCAGCAGGTCGCACACGGTTTCGGAGACGCACCCCAAATGAGCCGCAATGCCGTCGTGCGGAGGGTCAAAACGGAATTCGATTTCAGGTCCGCCCGGACGCTCGATCAACGTATGATCCGCCAGCGGCAGACGCGACAACGTACGCAAGCGAAGCAGAGCCTCGATCAGACTGGTTTTGCCGCTGCCGTTCGGCCCGATGACCAGATTGAAAGGCGTCAGGCCAATGTGGGTACGCCGGAGTGCCTTGAAATTTCGAAACGCGATAGACGCGATCACCCCGCGACCCTCGCCGCTCCCGCGCGCGCTGGCAATGCTGCAATCAAAGATCCGCCCGGCTATTTGCCGTTACCGCGAATTCGGGCCAGGAGATCAGCGGCTTTCTCGGACAGACCGCTCTTCTCCAGTGCCAGGGCGGTGATCTGGTGACTGAACTCAGTGGCGTCGGGTCGACCTACCGTCCCGCCAATCTTGACGGGCACGGTGCACGCGGCATATCCGAGATCATCGATCTGGGCATCGAGCAACCCCAGGTAGCGCAACAGATCTCCCTGACGCCCCCGCGCCTTCAGGATGAACTCCAACGCCAGGGCATCGTCGACGACGGGCTTGCCCGGCGTTCGCAGCGCCACCCCGCCCCCCGCCAGGCGCAGCTCAGGGGCGATCAGACTGAATTCACGAACCTGCGTCGTCAGCGCCTCATCACGACTCAGCCGGGCGCTCAGTTGATCAAATTTTATCGCGCTGAGCGTGCGCGCGAGTTCACCCGCCGCCTCCGCCTTGTTAGCGACGTCGGGATAATCGCGGCGACCAGTCAACGCCCCCAGCGCGGCTCCGGCCGAGGTGATGAGTGCGGCGATACGACTGGAAGTCTCCGCCAGATTGCTGGCATTAACCGGCAGGCCCCGGAAAATCCCGCCTTTACTCGTGAGCTGAATGTCACCGACGAGGGCCGGCGGCAGAGCCTCAAGATTCGCGCCGCTGGCGGTCAGCTTTGTCACCACGTCGAAACGGCCTTCCACCGCGGGCGGTTGCCCGGGATCGATCCGCTGGAGCAACGGGCCGGGATTGAACTCCCGCAGATTGACGTTTGCCACCAATCCGTAAGGCGACGCCGAGGTCGGATCAAACTTCAGTTCGCCTTCGCCCTGCACCAAACCGCTGTCTCCCAGTCCGGCGTGCACGGTCTCGAATTTGACCACCCCCGCCTCGAGCCGAAGGTTGCCCCCGACGTTGGTCATTTCGAACGTATCCAGAAGAATAACACGCTGGAGCTGGAGCGCCAGGGAGCCGTGCAGGCCCGACCACGGCGCCAGCCGGGGAAGCACCGGCTGCGCCCGTCCCGGTTGGGGAGCGGTCCCCAACTTTGCTTCCGGTCGCGCTGGCTTCGGATCCGCCAGCAATGCTCCGAGAATACGAGTGTCATCCAAGACCAGATGATTGCTCAGAATGCTGCCTTGAACCGATCGTGCCCCGTCTTTCACTGCACCAATCGTTCCTGTCACCTTCAAATCCGACGTTCGACCAGCATGCTCCAGGACGAGCGGCGCATTCAAGGCGATGTCTCCCGCCGGATCAATATCCGCCCGGAGATCCGTCGTGACGGCGGGGAAAGTTTGCGCCGCTCCGTCGATGGTTGCGGCCAGCTCCCGCACCTTGATCTTCGCCTGAATTTCTTTCTTCCCCGTGAAGCTCGCGACGAACTCCACGGAGGCAGCTCCACTCGTCAACGGCACGGTGTGGCCCGCACCAATGAGGCGAAGCAGCGCAGGCACGTCCGCCGAAAGCTTGCCGGCCGCTTTTAGCGCTTCGCCCGTACCGTTGAGTTGTCCCGCTTTGGCGTCCAACAGCAGCATCGGCGTCGTGCCGCCGCGAACGGTAAATCCGCTGACTTCAGCCTGCCAGCCTCGCGGCGTGTAATCCGCGCCCACGTTAAACCCGATATCGATGGGCTGCCACGCGGGTTTGCCGGCAAGCGCAATCACCAGCGCCTCCACGTTGAGTTCCCTCGCTGACCGCAGCGCCATGCCCCCCGCCCGCGCGATGGCAACAATCTCGCCCCGCAAGATGCCACTTTGAATCTCCGCGCTTTCAACCATTGGACGCGCCCAGCGCAGCGGCAACGCGAACACCTGAACGCCGAATAAATCCCGGTTCGGCGAACGCGGGAGCAACTCCCCGGTGGTCGTATTGAACCCAAAAGCCTGAAGCGCGCGAAGACTCAACACGGGCCGGGCCGCGTGAATCGCCGCTTCGAACTGCTCCACCGCATCGTGGGAGCCGCGCCGCGCGAGATCGAACGTCGCCTCAAACGTGGCCGCATCGATCCCGGCAAATTTGGGTGTGACGACATCGAGGCGGCTGACGGCTCCGCTCAATTTGCCCTCCGCCCGGACTTCAACGAACTTCGCGTCGGCATCGAATTTACCTTCTCCCGCGAACGCAAACGTGGGCAGCGGACGCCCCAACGTGAACGGTGCGAGGTCCACACTCCGCACGTCCAACGTCCAGGTTCCAGTTAGGCGCGAAGCGTTGGTCGGAAATTCCCCGCGGACGGCGATCAGCTGCTGTTGCGCGTTGATCAGTGTGGCGGCATAGCGCTCACCCCCGACATCACGCGAGGCGGTGACTTCCGACGTGAGCGTCACTTCGTTCGGCAACTGCGGGCCCTCCGCGGTCGCCGCCATTTTCAGCGCGAGAGTGCTGAACGTCCGCGGTGTATCCATCCGCGCCCGCAGATTCCCCTGCAACGACACGCGACTCACCCTCTGATCTGTGATTGCCACGCCCGCCCGTAGCTCAAAATCCCCTTCACTCCCCGCTTTCAATCCGCCGCCTCGCACCGAAACCGCAGCCCGACCGGCGCCTCCTGGCAAAACCACCGTTCCGTCCAGGTCGAGCTGATCGAGCGTCAGGTCGCGCGGTAATTCCAAGTGGCCAAAGATGCCCGCAAACACTTGCAACGTTGCTCCCGTTGCGACCGCCGCCGCTGCTGGAATTTGTCCCCCACCCGCGGATGTGACTGCCGGAATCCGGGACGTTACCGCGCCGGCGGGAGCGTTGACGTCCGACGCCACCGTGATTGTCCACCCTTTGGCCACTAGCCGCTTGAAGTCGAATCGGTCGGAAAAGCCCACGGTCAGCAACGGGAGCTCAGCTTCGACGAGCGGCGCGGTAAGAACGATATCTCCGCTTTTCCAACGCACGTCGCGCAAGGCCACATGACTCAGGCCCGCGTCGACCTTGCCCACCGACAATCTAAGCGCAGGATTTCCGGCGATCACTTGACCCACCGCCCACGTTTGGAACCGGGAACTAAAAACCACTCCAAGTCCGAGCATCACCACCACGGCTGCGCCCGTCGCAATGAGGAGAATGAGGCGCGCGCGATTCATAACCCCGGGGGATTCATTCCACCCGCGGCGGGGTGTCGGCGATGCAAGGTTGAATACATGGAACGAGACCCCTCCACGCTGCCGACATCAGCGTGAACGACAACCTAGTTCGTTTTCACATACTCGTCCGCAACTCCCATTGCTTTCCGAAGGGAAGCAATTGCAACATTGTACGAGTAGAACGCCTGAATCTGATTGTTTCGCGCAGTCGTGAGATCAACTTGAGCCGAGAGCACGTCCAGCTGCGTACTCGTACCAGCGTTGTAACGCGCATTCGCGAGCCGCACCGCCTCGGTCGCTTGTTCGACGACGCGTTGCGAAGCCTCGGCCAACTCCGTCGCCTGTTGCCACTGGGAGTGAGCCCGACGCACCTCGACGTCGACTGCCAGGCGGGCCTCCGTGAGCGTCAACCGGGTTTGCTCCAGGACGGATCGCGCCTGCACCACGCGACCGGCGGTGGCACGGCCGTCAAAAATATTCCACTGCGATTGCACGCCTACCAGCCAGCCGTTATTCGAGTCGCCAAAGTTATTTCCCTGACCTTTGCGCAAGGTCCAACCCCCGAACGCCGCCACGTTGGGATACAAAGCCGACCGCGCCGTCGTCACGGCCTCTTCCCGCGCGTCAGCGAGTTTGCCAATGCGCTCCAAGTCAGGCCGGTTCGCGCGAGCGGCATCAAACGCGGCCTGCAAGTCGAAGGTCTGCGGCGTGAACGCGAGCGTGCCAACAATGTCGGGAATCTTCCGAGCCGACTCCCGGTCACTGGTGGTAAAGCCGAGCGCCAGGCGCAGCGCCTCGATCGCGAGGCGATAATCGTTTCGCGCGGTGATGAGCGGAACCTTGGCGTTTGAGACCGCGACCTCCGCGCGAAGCCGTTCAAAACTGGAAACCGTGCCCGCCTCAAATCGATCCGTCGCCGTCCGCAATTGCTGCTGCAACAACTCGAGATTGGACTCCTGCACCGTGATTTGCTCGCGAGCGAGCAACACTCGATAAAACTCGGTCCGCACCTGCAAAAGGGCGTCGTTGATTACGGCCTGCAGATCAAGCACGGCCGCATCCCGCGCGAGCTTGGCGCTCCGCATCGCCGAGCGGACGCCCCCGCCCGCGTACAAAACTTGGGAGGCGGTCACGTTGATTTGCCACGCCCGATCGCTCGGCGGGAAGCCCTGGCTGATGTCCGTATCATTTAGCTGATACGCTGCATCCGCGCCGACGTTCGGAATGGCGCGCGCGGAAACTTCCAGTACCACGCCCTCTTGCTGGCGAATGCGTTCCCGCGCCTGACGGATCGCGAAGTTGTTCTGCAAAGCAAAGCCGATCGCCGTCGGTAGATCGAGCTTGTCCGGTACGGGCTGTTGCGGCGCCGGGCCCGGCACGGTTGTCGCTGGCTGGCCTTGGGCAACGGCGCAAGCGAGCGTAAGCGCAGCCAGTGATGCGATCGGCGAGAAGTGATGACGGGCAAATTTCATGGAGAGTTACTTGGCATGAACTGCGGTGGATTCGAGCTCGGGCATGGGCACGGTGTCTTTGACACCACGTTTGGAGTGATCCTTGGCCAACAGGACATACAGCGATGGAATGACAAACAGAGTGAAGATCGTGCCGATGGCCATGCCGCCGACAAGCACCAGACCAATGGAATTACGGGCCGCCGCTCCAGCGCCGGAAACCAGCGTGAGAGGAAAGTGACCGGCGATGGTCGCTGCGCTGGTCATCAATACGGGGCGCAAGCGCGTCAGCGAAGCTTCCTGAATAGCGGCCAGCTTGGTGCGGCCGTCCTCTTGAAGCTTGTTCGCAAATTCCACGATCAGGATGCCGTTCTTCGCAATCAAGCCCACCAAGGTGACGAGTCCGACTTGGGCATAAATGTTGAGCGTCGTCGTAAACGAATCCGTCCAATATGGCATGTTGGGATTCGGCATCTTCAACCAGGTGAAGACGAGCGCGCCAAACATCGCCAGCGGCACAGATCCTAGCAAAATAACAATGGGATCGCGGAACGAATTAAACTGCACCGCGAGCGCGAGGAAGATCAGGACAATCGCCAGCATGAACGCCGGCAAGAACTTGTTTCCCTCCTGCCGCAGCTGCCGCGACTCCCCCGTATAATCCGTGGAATACCCGGGCGGCAGCGTTTCGGCGGCGATCTTCTCGAGGGTCTTGAGTGCGTCGTCCAGCGTGGTCATGGCCGCGCCGGAAAGCTTGACCGCATTCTGCTGCTGGAAGCGATTCAGCGAGCGCGGCACGGTTTTGTTTTCAATGTGGGCGATGGAACTGAGCGGAATCACCTGCCCGCGCGGCCCACTGATATAGATGTCATCGAGCTGGTCGGGATTGAGCCGCTCCGACCGGGCGATCTGTGGGATCACCTTGTAGCTCCGTCCCGCAATATTGAAGCGGTTAACGTAATTGCCGCCCAACGCCGCTGCAAGGTCGGCGCCGACTTGAGAAAGGTTCATCCCCAGCGCCGCGACTTTTTCGCGATCGATGACAACCTCCGACTGCGGCTGATCGATCTTAACGTCGATCTGCATGAACGGAAACTTACCGGTCGCCATCGCCTTCGCCTCAATTTGACGCGCAAAGTCGAGCAGCTGGATCGCGTCGCCGGTGGATGCTATGACAAATTCCACCGGAAAATTACTTCCACCGGGCAACGCCGCGGGGGTAACCGGAAAAATCTGCAGTCCAGGTATCACCGATAGCTTCCCCGCCACTTCAGGCATGATCTCAAAGACACTCCGATTTCTCTCAGCCCACGGTTTGAGCACCATGCCACCAAAACCGTCCGCGCCGAGCGTCGCACCGACGGAGGGCGGAAACATGATCTGGAAAGAGAGATCAAATTCCGGTGTATCCAAAAACACCTGCTCGGCCGCGCGGGCATAAATGGCCTTCTGCTCCGCCGTCGCATTCGCAGGCGCAGTCATAATCGAAAAAATGACGCCCTGGTCTTCCGTGGGCGCAAGTTCCTTCGGCGACTGTATGAACATGGGAATGGTCAACCCTGCGACCACCGCCCACACCATATAAACGACCGGGCGATGCCGGAGCGTGGCCGCCAACATGCGGCCGTAACTGCGCCGGAGTTGGTCAAAACGGTGATTCACGAAACCGGTGAAGCCCCGTTCCTCTTCCTCCGCGCTGCGCAGCAATTTCGCCGACATCATCGGTGAAAGAGTCAGCGCCACGACGCCGGATATCGCTACCGCGCCCGCCAGCGTGAGCGCAAACTCTCGGAACAGCGCTCCCGTCAGTCCGCCCTGCAGACCAATGGGCGCATACACGGCGGCCAGCGTCACGGTCATCGCGATCACCGGTCCCACCAGTTCGCGGGCGCCGAGAATCGCGGCGTCACGGGGCGTCCGGCCTTGCCGTAAATGTCGCTCAACGTTCTCCACCACGACAATCGCGTCATCGACCACGAGACCGACGGCGAGCACGATGGCGAGCAGCGTTAGCAGATTGAGCGTGAAACCGAATATCTGCATCACGAACACGCCGCCGATCAGCGAAACCGGAATCGCGATCACCGGCACCAGGACGGACCGGAATGAACCGAGAAACAGGAAGATCACGACGACCACGATCAACAGCGTTTCGATCAAAGTGCGGCTGACTTCATGGATGGCGTTACTGATGTATTTGGAAGCGTCATACCCGATGCGGGCCTCCAATCCGGTCGGCAGATCGCGTTTGATGGATTCGAGTTCAGTCCGAACCAGACTGACGACATCGATCGTATTCGCATTGGGCAGCGGAAAGATGCCCATGAAAACCGCCGTTTGGCCGGAGTATCGCACTTCCGTGTCGTAGTCCTCGGCGCCCAGCACGACGTCCGCGATATCCTCGATCCGGATGATAGAGCCTCGTTCCTCGCGGATGGCGAGTCGCTTGAACTCATCGACCGACCGGAGATCCGTGTTCGCGGTGAGATTAACCTGCACCAGCGCGCCTTTGGTGCTGCCCACGGCGGAAAGATAATTGTTTGCGGCGAGGGCCTGCCGGACTTGCGCGGGACTGATATTCAGAGCGGCCATCCGGTCAGGCTTCAGCCAGATCCGCATCGCAAACGTCCGCGCTCCGAGGATCTCGGCGCGCTGCACGCCCGTGACCGCACCGAGCCGCGGCTGCACCACGCGGGTGAGGTAGTCCGTGATCTCCGCTTGCGAGAGGATGTCAGACGCAAAGCTCAGGTAAGCCGAGGCAAACTGCGAATCCGCCGACTGCACACTAATGGCCGGGACTTCGGCTTCAGGTGGCAAGTCGTTGCGGACCTGGTTAACCTTGGACGTGATTTCCGCCAGCGCCTTGGTCGGCTCATAGTTGAGCTTCAAGCGGGCATTGATGATCGATATATTTTGAAGACTCTTCGACTCCACATAATCAATACCATCCGCGGAAGCGATGGCGCGCTCCAACGGGGTTGTGATAAAGCCGCGGACGAGTTCCGCGTTAGCTCCAATATAGACCGTGGAAACGGTTACGGATGAATTCTCAGTGCGCGGATACTGGCGCACGTTGAGGGTTCTCCAGGCCTGCACTCCGGCGATGACGATCACCAGGTTGACCACGATCGCGAGGACCGGACGGCTGATAAAGAGATCAGTAAATGAAGATGATTTCATGGTGTGATAAGTGACGGCGGAACCGTCGGTCACGGGAATCAGCGGCAGCTCAGATCAGGAATTCTTCGGTTTGGGGAACAGCTGCGCATCGGGCGCAAGCTTGTTGTCAATCACCACCGACATTCCGGCACGGAGCTTGAAGACTCCGGAAGTCACCACGGTTTGATCGGCCTTGAGCCCGTCGACTACATTGACGAAGTCGCCACGCGTACCGCTGATCCGGATGAATTGCTGCCGCAGCACCTGCGCGGTTTGGCCGGTTTTTTCGTCCTTTCTATCTTCGATCACAAAAACCGAGTCCCCATAGGGAGCATATAAGATGGAGGTGGCGGGAATCATCAGGACGTCGGTCTTGGTGGGCAGCACGACGTCGACCGAAGCGAACATCCCCGTCCGCAGCTTCTCCTCGCGATTCGAAATGGTGGCTTGCACGCGCAAGTTGCGGGTGGATGCATCGACTTCGGGACTGATGGCATTGATCTGCCCTTCGAAGATCTGGCCCGGCGCAGCATCCGTCGTCACGCGTACGGCGGCTCCGGGCGCGATTTGGGAAAGGCGCTGTTGCGGCAGCGAGAAGTTCACGTAGATGGGATCCAGGGTCTGCAACGTGGTAATGGCATCACCCTCGCGGAGAATTTGACCCAGGTTGACCAAGCGAAGGCCGAGTCGGCCGGTGAAAGGCGCCTTGATGACCTTCTTCTCCATAAGCGCACGAATTCCGTCCGCCTGGGCGGCGGCCTGCTTCGCCTGGGCGTCGGCTGCGTCCAACTCGGCGGGCGAGTTGGTGTTGTTCTGACGGAGATCGCGCGCCCGTTGAAGATTGGCCCGCGCCAAAGCGGCGGTGGCTTCTGCCGCCCGCAGCTGGGCCTGTTCGGTGGAAACATCGAGTTCAACGAGAACATCTCCGGCCTTTACGAGGGCACCGGCTTCGAAGGCAATCCTGACAATTTTGCCGGGCACCTCCGCGCCCACGGTCACACCTTGAACCGCACTCAGGCTCCCCGTGCTGGTCAGCGTATTTTCCCAATTGCCCCGCTTGGCCTGCGCGGCGGTGACGGTTTCCGGCGGCATGGACATCATTTTGCCGGCCGCAATCATGGCGCGGATTTGAGCGACTCGAACTAGGACCAGGGGCCCAGCTACAACGATCAAAATCAGCAGAAGAATACCGACGTAACGGACAGCGGAAACGAGCAGGTTCATGGAAGAGCAGGCGATGTTATCGAAAAGAAAATTAAGCTGCCGAACGCGCCGTCCGCGCCCGACGGGATGGCCGACGCGGCGCGCCCGCGCGGCTCAGCCCCGGAAGCGGGAGCGCTTCCTCAGCTCCAGGAAGCTCCGCGGCTTGAACGAGGATCTTCGTCAGGAGGCGCACCAAAGTCTTACGTTCCGGCTCACTGAGTGGATCCATCAACAGCGCCATTTGGCGAAAATGCGCCGGCAAAATTTGCAAAAGCAAATTTTCCCCACGGCGGGTTAGTCCCACGGTCATCATCCGACGATCGTCCGAATGCGGCGTACGCGTCACGAGGCCCGATCCCTCCAACGTGTCGATCAACCCAGTGATCGTGGCGCGAGTGACTCCGGTGTGATCAGCCAGCTCTGCCGGAGTCAACCGCGTCGGGCACCCTGCCCGCTGGCAGACACCCCAGAGTGCCATCAGCACGCCAAATCGCCCTTGGGTGATTTCGTACTTCGCCAGATGGGCCGCCACGACGCGGAAGGCTTCATCGCCGGTGCGCAGCAAATTAAGAAATACCACCGTTGCCGACGGATCGAGGTCGGGGAGTTCGCGCGAGGCCTCGAGCAGGCACTCGTAACGCGGGAGGTCTTTCAACATGAGCAGCGGCATGGAAATAAGGTTCCAGATAATTAGGGTCCTAACGATTAAGGCAAGCCGCGAATGCGGGCGGTTGAAACAATTCAGGCGATAGGGCGGCGAGTCTCCGAAAGAGTTACGATCGAGTTACGGCTAAACGGACATGATGAGCCTTTGTTTTTAAAAAAAGATGCGCGCAGTGAGTTGGCTCATAAGTGAGCCGCTCAACGCAGAAATCCGAAAAGCAGTCGGAGCCGCATCACGCAGACACTCGCAGCGTCGCGCGGCCCGGATCAAAACGCAGGGCCCAGCGAGATCGGTGAGCAAAAAAAAGGCGCAGCCGAAGCTGCGCCTCTTGAAATCCGAGATGCGTTTAAAGCGACTTCGCCGCCGCCACCAAAGCCTCGGTCGTGATCCCGAGTTCCTTGAACACGGTCGGCGCGGGAGCACTGAGTCCGAAGCGATCAATTCCCACGATCTTACCGTCGAGACCGACATACTTGTGCCAGGTCGCGCTCACGCCCGCTTCGATCGCCACGCGCTTGCGGCAGGAAGCTGGCAGCACGCTTTCGCGATACTCGGCGGGTTGACGATCAAACCGGAAGGTAGACGGCATGGAGACTACCCGCACTCCCGCTCCCAGCTCCTGGGCCGCCGCGACTGCGAGCTGCACTTCACTGCCGGTCGCGATGAGGATATGGGTAAGTTCCACGGTTTCACGAACCGCAATATAACCACCCTGAAGCGCGCCCTCGCGACGCGTGGCCAGCGGAATATCGTTGAGATTCGGCAGCGCTTGACGCGTGAGCGCAATCAGCGTCGGTCCGTCGGTGCGCTCGAGCGCAGCCGCGAAAGCCCCAGCCGTTTCCTCGGGATCGGCCGGGCGAAGCACGTCGAGGTTGGGAATGACGCGAAGACCGGAAAGGGTTTCAACGGGTTGATGAGTCGGGCCGTCCTCTCCCACGCCGACGGAATCGTGCGTGTAGATATATACCACGGGTAGCTTCGCGAGTGCCGCAATACGCATGGCTGGCCGCGAGTAATCGGCAAAGACCAGGAACGTGGCGATGCTGGGGCGGAAGAGCCCATCGTAGGCGACACCGTTCGCGATCGCGGCCATGCCGTGTTCGCGAATCCCGAAGCGAATGTTGCGGCCGGCGCGATTCTCCGGATCGAAGTCTTTGTCGGCCGCAATATAGTTGAGCGTCGAACCGTAGAGATCGGCGCTGCCGCCGATGAGCAGCGGCAATTCGACGGCGAGAGGTTGAAGGACGTCACGACCCGCAGCGCGCGTCGCCAGCTTGGCGTCCGTGGGGAACGCCGGGATTTTTTCCAGCAACGCCGCGGCACTCTGCTTGTTCTCAGGGAGCGCGGAATCGAGCACTGCCACCTTGTCGGGATTCGCCTCGCGCCACGCCTTGTAGAGTTTTGTCCACCGATTGCAGCTGCGGATGAGGCGAGCCTTGTGCTCGGCGAAGTAATTTCGCACGTCATCGCTGACGTGAAAGTGCTCATCGGCCGGAAGGCCGAGACCCGCGCGGGCGCCATCGGAGAATTTCGCGCCGCCCTCACCGTGCCCCTTGGCCGTGCCGGCGACTTCCGGGATACCTTTGCCGATGATCGTCTTCGCGATGATCAGCTGGGGCTTTCCGCTCCTGGTCTTCTTCGCCTTGTTAAACGATTTGAGGAATGCGGTCATGTCATGGCCGTCGACCGTCTGCACATCCCAACCGATGGCCTTGAAACGCTGCGCAGCGTTCTCGCTCTGCGTCTTCACCGCCATGGCGTCGAGCGTCACGTCGTTCGCATCGTAAATCAGAATCAGGTTATCGAGCTTCTGGTGCCCGGCGAACGCGATCGCTTCCATCGCCACGCCTTCCTGCATACAGCCGTCACCCGCCAGGCACACCACATGATAATCGAAAATGGGATGCTCCGCGGTGTTGAAACGCGCCGCCGCCATCTGGCCGGCGAGTGCCATGCCCACGGCATTGCCCACGCCCTGGCCGAGGGGGCCGGTAGTGCATTCGACCCCGGGCGTTTCGTGAAACTCGGGGTGGCCCGGCGTCGTGCTGTGCAGCGCCCGGAACTTCTTCAATTGCTCAAGCGGCACGTCATAGCCGCTCAGATGGAGCCAGCTATAGACGAACATTGAGCCGTGTCCGGCCGAGAGAATGAAGCGATCACGGTTGATCCAGCGCGGGCGCTCCGGGTTGTGAACGAGGGCGTGACCAAAGAGAACGGCACCGAGATCGGCGGCGCCGAGCGGCAGTCCGAGATGTCCGGACGAACAGGCGTGCACGGCATCAATGGCGAGGCCACGCGCCTGATTGGCGGCGTTGGCAAGGAGGTGAGTTTGCAGCGTCATGATAAAATTCCTCTTAGGCGTAAAGCGCGGGCGGGCGTCGGGGAAGCCCGAATTTCACCGCCCGTGTCATGCCACGCTCGGTTCCGAAGCTAAACCGTCCCGCCTCGCGAAGTGAACCCCACGCCAGCGGAGGCCGGGGAGCGAGGGGTGGCGAAAAAAAGAAGCGAACCCTTCCGGGCTCGCTTCAGCGAAACTACAATCGAAGAAAAACCGTTAGCTCTTGGCTCCAGCCGCGGCTGGTTCCGCCGCAGCGGGCTTCGCCGCGACGGCGGCCTTCTGGGCGTGGATCTCGGCGGCCCGATCCTTTTCCTTGATCGCGACCGCGGCCTTACCGGTGCGGCGGCGCAGATAATACAGACGCGCCTTCATCGCCTCGGACTCGCGCTCGACCTCGATCTTCTCGATGTTCGGTGAGTTCACTGGAAATACGCGTTCGACCCCCTCGCCGTAACTAAGGCGGCGGACGGTAAACGTCTCCTGCATGCCAGCACCCTTACGGGCGATCACGATTCCAGCGTAAACCTGAACGCGCTCCTTGTCGCCTTCGCGCACCTTCGTGTGCACGCGCACACCGTCGCCGACTTTAAACGGCGTGATGTCTTTCTTCACCTGAGCGGCGGTGACTTCTTGAATGATCGGGTTCATGGCTGTGAGTTATTTGAGTAAATCGGGACGGACTAAACGGGTCTTTTCCAGCTGCCGCGCGGCTCGCCACTTCTCGATTTCAGCATGGTTACCCGAGAGCAAAACCTCGGGAACGGACATGCCCCGAAATTCGGCGGGACGCGTGTATTGAGGAAAGTCGAGCAACTTGCTGGTGAAGGATTCGTGCGTCAATGACTTTTCCTCCCCGAGCACCCCGGGGATGAAACGAGCGAGTGCATCGATGACCACCGCCGCAGCCAAAGTGCCGTTGGTGAGCACATAATCTCCGATGGAAATTTCCTGATCGATCACCGAATCACGGATGCGCTGGTCGATGCCTTCGTAGTGGCCACTCAACAAAATCAAATGCTGCTGCCGCGATAATTCGGCCGCGATTGCCGGTGAAAGCGGCGTGCCATCGGGCGTCAAATAGATGCGGCGACACCCCGGCGTCTGCAGTTGCTCGATGGCCGCAAATACCGGTTCAGGCTTCACCACCATTCCGGCTCCACCCCCAAAAGGGCGGTCGTCAGCCGTGCGATGTTTGTCCGTGGACCACGACCTAAGATCGTGCACGTGGACTCCGAGATGCCCCGCCGCTACACCCTTGCCGAGAATACTCTCGGCCAAAAAGCCGTCGAGCATCCGCGGAAACAGCGTGACGACGTCGATGCGAAGAGACATGAGGTGGAAGTGGGCGATCCGAATCCGCAAATCGACCTATAAAACAAAACCCCGGAACGGTCGTTCCGAGGCTCGGGGGGTGGGAGGCATAGCCTCCCCGGTCGTTGCGCAGAGTTTAAACCTTAAGCCGTAGCCGTCTTCGCTGCCGTGGCCCGACGCGCCTTCTTGATCATCGAGTGCATCGTGTTGGTGGGCAACGCACCTTTACTGAGCCAGTAATCCACGCGATCCAATTTGAGGTCGATCGGATTGCCCTTGTCGCCAGGACGATACGTGCCGAGGTTTTCAACCGCGGCGCCATCACGGCGCGAACGCGCCTCAGCGACGACCACGCGATAGAGCGGCTGGTGCACGGAGCCAACCTTGGTAAGACGGATTTTGAGAGCCATTTCGAATGTATGACAGACGGATTCTTGCTTGGAAAAGTTGAGGACAACACTGACGCGAAGCCGCCTTGTCAAGCCCTACTCCCGAGCGATTTTCCGCCAGTCCGAAGGGATCATTACCCGGGAAGGCAGGGCGCGCAGTTACCTGAGGTTGAAGGCAACCTCGCCTGCCGTCCGCCCATCCTCAACGGCAGCATTACCCGATCACTTACGCCAGAACCAGCTCAGCCAACCCGAGCGCTTCTTCGCGACGGGTTCGGCGGTCCGGGCGGCGGTCGGCACCCGCAAGTGCGGACGCAAGAGCGATATCGACCGTTTCTCCAGCTCCGGATTTCCAAGGATTACGAAGCGACGTTCGATCGACTGACCCGCTCCAAGCTCTTGCTCGAGCGCAGCCAGATCGTCGGCGAACCACGTGGTCGCAATCTCGACGCGAGCGGGCGCATCGGGATGGCGGCTGCAGTGCGCAACCGCTTCGACGAGATGCAGGCCCTTCTGGCCAGGCCGAAATGGGAGCACTTGCGCCAGCGCGGACTCGTCTACGTGGGAAAGCGCGTTGAGCAGCTTCTTGAAATCGCCACCCACAATCACCGCTTGCGACATGCTCTGCGCAAAAACTGCGAACTCACCCAAGGTGTGCAGTTTCTCCAGGGTGCAGAATTCCAAGGTGCCCGGCTCCAGCGCCGTCAGCGCGATCGGGAAGTTCTCCGGAATATTCAGCTTGGTGAGATTCTTGAGCAACGTGTTGTCACGCTCGGATGCCACTGCGGCCTGCTCGACCATTTCCCCAAACGGGCTGTCGAAAGCCAGCGTTTCCTTCAAGAGATGAACCAGCTGATCGATCTGCTCCGGCGGCTGACCTTTGAGCTGCAATAACTCGGTCGCTTCCTCGTAATCGAGATCAATATACTTGGCGGGCGTCTCGTCCTTACCCCGGATCGGCCACTCAGGAACATCGAGATTCTGAGCCAGACTGTTGAGCGACGTATCGACCATGATAGAAGTCGAAAACGCACTGCGGACGTAATCCCAATCTTTTGGCGTCGATTTCACGAGGGGCATCATAACAAGGTTTAGCTTTGGACATGCTGCGCGATCTCGGCCGCGAGCTTCCGGTAATCGGTGATGACGTTATCCCCCGATGGGCCCGCGTCCGTCGTCTCCGAACTCACCAGCGAAACCGGCAAGCCCAACGCCACTGCCCGGCGGACGATCATCGCATCGCGAATTTGCGTGTCGAAGATCTTCGCGATCGCGGCCGCGCGTTTGGCGGTCTTAAACTGGTTTAGACGAAGTTGCATCCGCATCTTGGGAACCTCAATATCGACACCAGTCTTGATGGAGTTGAAAATTATTCCGTGAACCTGCGCCGCGAGGCCCATGTTCGCCCGGCGGAAACTCGCGGACAGCTGGTGAAACTTGCTCAGCTTTTCGACCAGCAAGGTGAATCCAATCAAACTCAGCGCGTCCGGGTTGGCCGGCACGTAGATCTCGTTTGATGAAAAAATCCCGCACTGGGAGGCCCTTAGAATATTGGGCGGACAGTCGAAGAGAATGTAATCGTAGTTGTTTTCGATTTCAGCGAGCTGCTCCGAAAACACGAGATACGGTGGACGCTTGGGGTCACCCGTGTACTCGTTTTCCAGATCAACCAGATTGAACGTGGTCGGGAGCAGATCGAGGCCGGGCAGCAATTTCTCGCCCGTTTTCCCCTCGACGACGTCCTTGATCACGAGGTCTCGCACGTGAGCCGTACCCGGCTCGAAGATCGAATACACCGACCCCTGATCGCTTCCGTTGATCTTGTTCCATCGATCCAACTTCAGCAGCCAGATGCTCGCGTTGGATTGCGTGTCGAAATCACAGAGCAAGCAGCGCTTGCCCGTTTTCGCCAGCGCCGCCGCGGTATTGACAATCAACGACGTCTTGCCGACGCCGCCCTTGTAATTGATGAAACTAATTTTTCGCGCCATGCTTTATGCCGGTTGACAACCGGGACGAGTCTCACGTGAACATGCGTCCCGGTCACCGCTGGCGCCAGACAAAAACAGGCCGGAGAGGTTTTACTAAAGTTTTTGCTCAAGTGAAAAAGTCCGCGCTCCGCGATGCCATTCTCCTCCAGCTGCGTGCCGAACTCGCGACGCAAGCAAACGCCGCAGCCACATCCCGCGACGAGGCAATCAGCGAGGAGAGTCGGGCGGAAAATAAATGGGACACGCATAGCCAGGAGGCAGCTTACCTCGCCGAAGGTCAGGCCAAGCTGGCCGCCGAGATCGGCAGCAGTATCGAACTTTACAATACGCTCGCGCTGCCCGAATTTGCAGCGGGCGACGCGATCGCGGTCGGAGCCCTCGTCGACCTGGAATCCGTGAACGGGGGACCCACGACCTATTTCATCGGCCCGCGCGCCGGCGGACTCGAACTGGACATCGAGGGGAAAAAGGTCCTCGTGCTTACCCCCCCATCACCGCTCGGCCGGCAATTGCTCGGTAAACGCCAGCACGATCGCATTGACGCTCCGGGCCGCGGCGCCCGTTCGACCCGCTTGGAAATCAAAGCAGTTTACTAGAGAGGGCGCGGGCGCCGGCTGATAATATATTTGCCGCTTCATCGGCGGGATTGCTTCGCGCCGCCGTCTGCCCTTGCTGCCGCCATGCGATTTGGGGCCGTACTCTTCTTTCTGGCTGCACTGTCCTCCGCGCTCGCGGCGGTGCCTCCTGCGCTCGAAGCGGCGCTGAAAACCTTTCGCGCCGATCCGCCGAAGGGCTGGTCGTTTACCCAGACCACCGTCGGCGAAGGCAAATCAACGGTCGAACGCTCCGACGCCACCCGCCCCGAATTCGAACGCTGGAGTCTCCGACAAAAAGACGGACACGCCCCTACTCCCGCCGAAGCGACCCATTATCGGGAAATCCGCTCCCGTCGTTCCCGCAGCGGCTCGGCCCCGAGTCTCGTCGATCAATTCGCTCTCGATACGCTGGAGGTCGCAAGGGAAGACGCGGAGCGCATCACGTACCGCTGCCGGCTTAAAAACGCGGAAAGCGGCGACCGCACCGCCGATCATCTTCAGGCGACGCTCCTGGTGCATCGCTCCACGCAAACCATCGAAGCCATCGAACTGAGCAACCGCGAGCCGTTCAGCCCCGCCCTGGCGGTGCGTATCCAAGAGATGAACACGCGAATGACGTACAGCCTCCCCACCGCCGACTCCCCCAGTCTGCCGCAAAGCGTGACCACGCGGGTTCGCGGTACTGCGTTCTGGTTCAAGTCGCTCGACGCCGACCTGAGCGTCACGTTTTCCGATTACGTCCAAGTCAGACGAAAACAACCCTGACGTTGGTGGCTGGGTGGCTGGGTGGCTGGG